>Ga0247807_10001775_pt1 | contig 12377 bp, 7 predicted proteins | sample UWRJL074202C1_FD_179931 | JGI IMG/M metagenome (GOLD analysis project Ga0247807, IMG submission 179931) | Plant litter microbial communities from Arlington Agricultural Research Station in Wisconsin, United States - UWRJ-L074-202C-1 | ecosystem: Environmental > Terrestrial > Plant litter >...
TGTTGGGAGCTCGAGCAGAAGAGGGAGACTGAGGCGAAGCTTGTGTAGATGAAGGCTGGGCTCCTGGAGCACGAGAAGGACCCTGCTGGGCAGATGAAGCGGTGGGCTGAGCATCGGGTGCAAATGGCTGGCGTACGTCGCTGGGCAAAGGAGGTAAGGATATCGACGAGGCTGCACCAGCTTGTGGCGAGTTGGCACCGACAGGAATAGGTCCCATTTTGAGGGGAGCCGATGGGTCGAGAAGAAATGCATTATTGAGCTGGGCTGGAATAGCTACGAGATCCGCAGCTTTGCCTTTCTGGAACTTGATCTTCTGTGACTTTGCTGATGTACCAGACTTGGGCGACACCTTCAGGTCGATGCATTGTGTATAGGTTTCAACAGATGCTGGAGTTCCATCTTGCTTGAGAAGGGGCCACTCCCAAACCCAGTATAGAGTGTAATCTGGGCCGGCGTCATCGGGTATTTTGATATCACTTTGGCAAAGTAAGTCCGCTTCCTTTTCCGCCTTTTCAGATTTGGGAAACTCCTTCCGCCTGGCTTGGGAAAGTCCGGATTCCGGTAGATACTGCCAACACTGTCCATCATCGTAAGGTCGCGTTGCAATAAGAGCACCACGACCATCACCACCTGTACCCTCAGCATTCCACTTTCCATGGATCCCCAGATAGGTGTCGCTTTTGGATGGCTTTGAGGTTCCGTAGATGAAGATGGTTCCACCATATTCTGGTCTTCCTGCCTCCAACTTGGTAACATGACCGTTTTCTGCGTACCGTAGTGCTATCATATCTCCTTGAGATGCTTGCATGACTGGGAACTCGGGTTTTTGAGATCCGATCTGCTGATTCGGCCCACACATCGGTATGGATGAATCGTTCGCAAGAATTCTGTTCACCATGTAGATGTCAGGACCAGGGTTGTTTCCTCGGTCAACAGTGCCGCGTGCATAACCTGCCGGGCCTTCGAATGCTCCGGTAGCTGAGATGCGAAAAATATTTTCGATCCAGGAATGGCTCATAGCCCCAGGCAAAGTCGCCATGAGCAGCCAAGTGGCTGCGAAAGCATTATGAGTCTTCATCTCGAAGTGGTTGTGCTGAATAGTTGGTTTTGATTGAAATGGTTTTGACCCGGCCTGCGAGTTTGAGATATTGAAGACTGTAATAGAGTATGTATAGTGCAATAATGTAAAGAAGAAGTAGAATAGAGACGTTTATTAAAATATGTAAAGGGACGTCCAGCGTGAATGTTCAGAGTGACTGAATAAAAAGACGTTATGACGAAATGAATCGTGCTGCAAATTGGTCCTATTGAGAACAATGACTATTGTGGGCAAACATGATTGTCCATTCTCAACAGCAATGACTCAGAACACAAAGGATCAAAGGGCTGAACAATAGAAATATTATTTGGAAACAAGTGAATATATCGGTCTTCAAAGAAATTTGAAGAGCAACTCGAGACAAGTGGAATTCATGAACGGGATGTGGCAACCCAATCAGCGCCCGAAACAAATTCTCGCTCAAACATTGAATTGCCGATCCAGTGTACTGGACCACGAAAGATTTCCCATCCTTATCCTCAGATCTGGGGGAAGAAGATCAACGGTGCCCTATCGTCCGGGCTTTACAAGAGCCATCTTGCCCGAAGGTTTCGGATTTCTTTCGTGCAGGAGTTCTCTCGCCTGTCGTTCATAGTCAGGGGGGAGAGCTCGCTTGTCTGAAAACAAGCCTAACGAAGCGAGAACCGATAGCCAGTCGTTGCCACTCAGACCACGACGTTTGAAAATGGTTTGCATGGAAATGCTTGTTTTCCCGATAATTTGACATCCTCGATTAATTACTAGTGTGGCGCCTAATCGAACGACGTCCTCGACGCGTGAAAGCCACACTTCTCCCTTGTCGGTTTTAAAGCTCTTGCAAAAGTAATAATTAGACGCCTGTGCACGGTTCGCACACCCACGATGTCTGGCGCTTCCTCCTTGTCAGCCCAAATAGAAATCAACGACCTCTTGGAGCAAGTACTCCATGTCTATTAGCAGTATTCTCGTATCTGTAGTTCAGTAGGGTATCGTGTGGTCTCTGGAGTATCTGAGGGAGAGCAGATCCACGAGTTTCACAATGGTTGGAATCAATCAATGAGCTGCCCAGACTTGCACCATATCTAGTCGCTTCCTTCAGTCGCCATCTTCTCGGTATATATTGCCGGTTCGGATAGGGGAACGCTGGTGCCAGCCTTCTGCCCGTGAACCATGGCAAGTTTCGGGTAATGTTACCAACACTCGAAGGAGGGGGAGGATACCGCACAAGGGCCAAGCCCAAGAAGTTACGGCATGGATCCCACGTAAATCTGATACTCAAGGGTATATATACAAGACCTCATATAGAAGGTCCCTTAATCAATACAAAGCTCAGTGGAGTTTCTGGCTCGATCTGTAGGCGTTTAGTAAATTAGTCGACTTAGTTGGATACAAATCCCAAGCCATCTCGTAGCAACCGTAGTCTTGCTCTACCGTATCAGATTTGTCAGTTGGTCCAACTATTTTTGTTTTTCTTTTAATAAAAATAGAACAATTTACCACTCTATGACTAAAAGGCGCGTGGTAGAAATCCACAATCGATGTCTCGCTCGTTCACTTGCCACTGTTAATTGCAAACTTAGGACCTGTGTAATAAAGCCGTTAGGAACTGCACCTTAAGAGCTTCAAACAACGAAGAAATATATAGTGGATAGCACTCGCTAATATGTTTACACCGTATGCAAGAACTACAAGGATAGCGACTACTCTATAATTCGGGAATATTCGAATGAGGCCTGTATTCCATGAGTTCCCTTGGAAGTGGGTGAATTTCGAGTTTGAAAAAGAGGCTTCTTCGCAGATTCTCCATCGAGGATCAAAAACTTGTTTCTGACATATTGAGTGGTGTTTCTAATTATATGCGCCTCTCTTAGACAACTGACGATACTTTCAATAAAAAAACCCTTACCCGAATTATCATCAGAGCTGAGGATACCCTTCAGCCTGAAGAGTGAGAGAAGTTGGGTTTAACTGCCGCCTTCGGGCTATCAAAGATATAATAGAAATCACTAATATGGCTTCCTCCAGACACAGAAAACATGCCGTCTAGAAGTTTCGTTATTATCTTTCATTTCGAGGTTTTCATACGATGACTTTCAATCGTTTTCAGAACGCAAATTACACTTACTGGTGATCAACTCCGCTCAAGTAGGCTGTAATTGAAGTGTCAAGTATAGCACAAAGACGACTTAAAAACAATACTCAGGCAGTACGTCGTTATATATCCAAACTACCAAAAACAATTGTAATTTTCTAACCCACTTCTAAGTCGTTGTTGGTGCTGAATATCCGCGTTCGCCTCGTCGCGACATCCAGAACTCAGTCACGCACAACCGTCGACCATCGCATAGGCTCCTCATTGGCGGCTTGCAATTCCGCGCTTACAGCTTAGTTTAATTCGTAGATTGAAATTTACGGGACCCAGAGAATTGATTATACCAGTCGTTGAGTTTGGGGTAGGCGCTCTCATCTCGGGTTAACACTGATTGTTGATTGGCTAGTCAGGAAATCAACTCGCTTCGGCGGGTACTCGCTTAAGAAAGGGGGTATTTTGAGATGCCTTAACAGCATTGTTGCAGGAGCTACTGGATTAGGATTGCACCCTTCGTGCGGGTTTAATTTAGGTTTACAGAAGAATAGTAGCATGACGCTGGAGAAGCCTTTCTACTTGAGGTAATGGCAAGAACGACAATCAACTTCCTTGGCAAGCATTCGCGATCATAGTTTGAAAACAACTCACTAATGGCCTTTTCGCGAACGAAGATGGTAGCTTACAGACCCCAGTTAAGGGAGCACCGGCCGGTGTCTGCCTGGGGGTGAGATATTCCACGACCACAACACAATATCTCTCGTCTGGCGTCACCTACGATTGCCTTTTTGTCAATAGATGAGGTCTTTCAAAGAAAAAAACCGCTGTCCCGACAAGAGTGTGATATCCTTGAGACTGTCAGAATGTATAATTAAAAAAGTCATACCAAGGGTACAGCACCAACACTTCACTTGATATTGAGACAATGGAGTCGTCAGTTGCGGGAGGATCTGATACCTGTTCATGACCTGTTGGCGGAAACGATTTCTTATTCTAATACATAGCTTACTAGGTCACGCCACATTGCAATCCTTAGATATTCAGGCATTTCAACCCTGCAAAGCTACGAACAGACGTCCACCCTCTTCATTCAGGCCCGTAGGTGTTGAGACATGAGACCCCCCTAACTTCTGGCCGTGCTTCGTCGGATATGGGAAAGGCTACACACTACTAGCCCTCCTCCTCCATCTCATCTAACAACTCAGTGCAGCAACCTGTTAGCATCTGCAACTTCACAACGAGGATGCCAGGTATATTCCACATTCCCCAGTGCGCTTAGCTCATTGTTAAGCTCAAATGCATCCTGGAGAAGATCCCGATTGACCACCTCCCGACCACGTGAACTTCTCCATCCATTTTGGGACCACCTATGAATACCGTTCGACATACAATTGACGGCATACCGAGAATCCGAATGAATCGAGACTTCAAGAACTGGGTTCGAGACTAGGCCGTGGTATTTTTGGAGGGCCGACTCGAGCGCCAATATCATGGCGGCCAAGTCTGCTCGTTGGCCTGTAGGCGGTGGGGGTTAAATTCTCTGGTAGGCGTCGTGTCCATGTTCTCTAGACGAAGAAGTAATATTAGCTCTGTCAGCCAATCAATCCACGAGGGATACTGTAAAAGGCTGTAACACATACAGTACGTCCCCGTCTCATTACGTGGACGCAAGCTACAGCCCCGAAAACGCCATCATAACCATTGTATCTACAGCTGCCGTTAACATAAATCAACATGATGTACACCATCTTTATTCCGTAAACGTGGTTTTTGGTGCAGAATACTAAATAGTCTAGAGAGTTGGGCTTCTGTGTGGTCCTTGTGGCCAACTCTAGGTTGCTCTGACTGGTTTCGCGAGTTGTGATAGCTGTGGCTGTTATATCATTATAGAAGTCAGATGAGCCTAGTGTTAACAAAAGCTACTCAAGGTTTTACATGCTGCATGTTTAGAGTTTGGTCTGTTCTAGAAAGTGGTTTCTTTGTTCTGTAGCGGAGTCTCTAACACGTTCCATCCACTTTTAACACAATTGGTTTTGGAAAGCAAGACAAACAGGTTTTCCTCTCCCTGTCTATTATCCATGTCACCAGAACCGTTTGTCTAAGTTTCTGAAATATCTTTTGTGCTCTAAGATATACTTTGGAAACATTTATACTTATATCACTCGAGTTGATCCAAGTAACACAACAATTTCAGTAATAAAGAGCTCGCTCAGAAAATTATACCAAACTTGTATTTAGACAGCAGCCAGGAAGCTCAGTAAATACATGATTTTATACCTGATAGACCTAGCCATGATGATACTAGACTCTTTAATTGCTAGTCCAATGCTGTGTCAAGACTTGTACTGTAACGCTTGCATGCTTTCTGAATTTTCATGGCCAGCAAACCTAGCTTTTTGGAACGATCCGTTTCATGGTGCCATCAGCTGAACGGTTCAACTGTCACTGCAGTAAAGACAAGCTGGGTATGTATTAGAGTCTAGGGATTGGTCTTGGCCTCACATAAATTTGGTAACGTGATGTTTTCCAACGGGCCCTTGCAGCTGCCCAGCAGTGGCACCTCACCAAACAATCACCGCTATATAAAACATGCAGTCATGGATTATGTGCCAATACTCGTGTTTCATTATCCAGTGATGTTTGTTCCTGGAATCTTTCTGGGAGTAGTGCTGCTCTTTAGAAATATCTAAAGTGGACCTCTGTTCAAACATACCAGCGATACAACCATTTGGGAATCGGTTTACCTACAATATTGAGTTGAAATTAGTGGTTGAGACTGCAGTGAATCAGAGAGATTCCTTAATTAGCATCTTAGTTGCAGGTTTCAAATAAGAACTCTTTGAAGGCCTATTCTTATAGCAAGACTTTCTGTGCTAGGAACTTGTCGAGATTATAGTACTCGTAAGGTCGTCGGGCAACGCCGAAACACAAGCATCTGGTTGCTTTCCTTCTCCCCTGATTTTGACACGATATTTCCACTCCCGCTTTATTGTGGTTATGGTCGGAGAAGCATGATCCTATTCAATTAGGACAATCGGGAGCAATCTACTTTAACATGGTGTGCAAGTTACTGGTCATCCACCCAGCCCTCCAATTTCGCAACCTGGCGAGCTCGGCACCGTCCGCTCATGCAGCTGGCAAAGAAGCGCACTTGTGTAACTTAAGTGATTCGGTAAGGAGCTGGTCATTGGTGATAAATTCTTATGAGTACATATTTTTGTGATGACATCTTTTGATGTGCTTTGGGTGACATTCGGAATTTAAGTCATTGAGGGCTACAGGAAGTCCTTGGTATTCAGGCTGTTACGGTACGAGTTGTAGCTTGGCGGAGATACTACTGTCATCGTCTAAATGGAATTGACGATAACCTTCTGTTCCCTACCTAACCACCATCATCAACATAAACTGGATACACTTATGAGTACTCACCACTCCCCACTATGAGAACTTACTCTTTTGTGAATTTTAATGGCTGTTGAACGATTGCTAAGCATCTCCTGCGCACGGCACTATGCTGACCCAAATGTACAACATCCATGGTGCTACCGTTCGTGGCAGAAATCCTGTACAGCAAACAGACTGGGTATATCTAGGCACATGGGCAACGTTTCCTTATGCCGTGAGCACATGAATCTCGCGTGAACGATAATAGGAGGTGCCACTCGGCTCAAGTTCTTGTCCTCCCTTACTGAGGAGAACCATCTCCCCGAGGCTGGAGCATTATATAGACACATCCGACGATACATCTTCAGAACTCTGGGTTGAAGTAGCCCGATGAGTGTTCTTAAGCCTGATAAATCAGTCGAAGGGATTAGCGCGAGTTTTTAGTGCGAACTTTTCAATATGGTATCAAAACTCTCTGCATTGTTGTTGCTGCCATCTTTGTCGTCTCGCATCAAAAATGGGCGTATGCAACAAGATGCAGCAAGCATCTATCAAGCTCCAATTTATCGGAACCTAACATTGACACATCGTACAACGCCCAAACCGAATATTTCTGCATGAACGGCTTCAAGTCTAGGTGGCTTAGGGGATGGGACAGTATAGTGCCTGAGTGATGTTGGAAGATGATCGGATCCCAAGACATGCGGTGCACACAGAGTTTGTTATTCCAATAGGTCAGTAATCCGCATTTGTATTTGTGTCTGTTCCTCCGGCGCCTGTTCCTGCTTTTTCTTTTGCTTCATTTTACTACAGTCCAGACATCAAGTCAATATCAATATCAATATAAGTTTGAAGTGGCGCCAAGGGTACCCCTCCCCCACAGCTTAGAGATCTCAAGCGGAATCAATGGGGCAAATGATATATGTTTTTGTTATCAGTAGTCCATAATAGCTCCTGAACTAAGTTTTGTTCATGGACTGGATCCTCAAGCCTATCCCGCTTTCAAGCATATCACTCCCTTGCTACTGGCTACCGAGTTACCTTCCAGTGCGATTCTCTGCGGACCAACCCACCACTGAGTGGCCATCGCCATCCTGCTTTTCGGCGTCACCCGCATTCGCAGTACTCCACCCCGTGTGCTTTCTTTTACCATATAACAGCACATCCGCTTGTCCCTTAATATGGAGTCGTCTTATCCGAAGCAATCAACAAGAGAGTCGTTCCCGGTTCGAAGAGTTTGTCAACTTTTCTCCGAATTGAAGACGAGCAACTTTGCAAATAGATCAGACAAGGTTGATGCTAAGAACTCATTCCCCTTAGAAGACGAACAAGAATCCAGCTTCAGCATTATGTCCAAGGAGTACGACATTGAGGCGTTGCCTTACAAAAAGTCTTATCCCAACGAGACTGATAGCAATGTGTCCATCAAGGATGGTGGAGCCGTACCCGCCGAAGCATTTGTGATCGGAGATAGTTGGTATGCAAAGGCTCAAAGAGTAGCCGGAAAGTTTGGCGTGGAGCAGCGAGGTATCGAGCGTGTTCCTAGTGATGAGCGTCTTGATGCTGGAATGTCTCAGGTTGGCACAATGGTATGTAGTCAATCCAAACTAGACCTTGTGGGAAATAAATCACTGATATAGATATAGTGGCTCTCTGCAAACATGGTAATCAGCGCTTTTGCTATTGGTGCCCTTGCCTATCCTGTCTTCAGACTTGGGTTTATCGATACAATCTTGATTATATTCTTCGTCAATCTTTTGGGTATCATTCCTGTATGTTTCTGGTCTACCTTTGGACCTCGATTTGGACTTCGACAAATGGTATTGTCGCGTTTCTACTTTGGCTGGTACGGGGTTAAGCTTGGTACGTCTAATCCTCCTAGAGATAACTTGAGTATCCCGAATCTTACTAACACACCGCAGTTGCAATGTTCAATGTATTGACCTGTGTCGGATGGTCAGCCGTTAACGTAATAGTTGGCGCTCAACTTCTTAATGCTGTCAATAATGACATGCCCGGTTGGGCAGGTATTGTGGTGATTGCTGTAGCTACCTTGATTGTCACTTTGTTTGGATATAAGATAGTTCATACATATGAACGATTCTCTTGGATTCCATCATTCATCATCTTCTTGATCATCTTGGGAGTGTTTGCTCACTCTGGTGATTTTCAAAACATCCCGATGGGTGTCGGAAAGTCAGAAGCAGGCGCGGCTTTGTCATTTGCGGCATCTGTCTTTGGATTTGCGACCGGATGGTATGCAACTCACTATCCTGAAAGCTTAGACTACGTAAACTAACATAAAATTATAAGGACTTCGATCGCTGCAGACTATACTGTTTACCAACCTGTCAGTCGACCGCGTCGCTCAATCTTCGCTTGGACATTTGCTGGTCTCTCCTTTCCACTCCTCTTTACCGAAATGCTCGGCGCCGCCATTGCGACTTCGATAGCTATGAACGAAGGGGAGAATATTTATTCCGATGGCTATAAGTCCTCTGGCATCGGCGGCCTTGTTGCTGCTGTCTTAGTTCCTAGCCTCGGGAAATTTGGGCAATTCTGCCTTGTCGTTCTCGCCCTTTCAATAATCGCCAACAACTGTCCAAACATCTACTCCGTCTCTCTATCCCTACAGCTGCTCGCACGCAAGACTCAAAAGGTCCCTAGATTCTTCTGGACTTTTGTCGGAACACTTGTCTACTGCGCAATTGCAATTCCTGGCTATTCTCATTTTACAGTTGTGCTCGAACACTTTATGCTTCTAATTGCTTACTGGCTTGCTATTTACGAAGGTATTGCAGTTGCTGAGCACGTATTGTTCAAGCGTGGCTTTGGCGGATATGAACCTGAACATTATATGGATAAGGACAAGCTTCCTCCTGGATTTGCGGCTATTGGAGGTTTTCTATTTGGCGTTGCTGGCGCTGTTCTTGGAATGGCCCAAGTTTGGTTCACCGGGCCAATTGGAAAGTTATGTGGTGCAGAATTCGGCGGCGACGTTGGCTTTGAACTTGCTTTCGCATTCGCATTCTCCGCATACTCTGGACTAAGGTACTTTGAGAAGAAACACTTTGGTCGGTGAAGATCTGGAATACAGTGGATTTATGTGATAACTGATAAATATGATTTATGAAATGTAAAGATAGAGAGGAGCCGCGAAAGACAATGCTAGATATGGAAAATTTACCAAGAAAATATCAAACACTTAAAGATGCACCACCATCTATAGTATATGTTCAAATGAATCGGTGTTTCAGATGCAAAGTTCTGGACTCAGGTATCTTGTGATAGTGGGAGTCGGTGGCAGCATGTTTACATTCTATGAGCTGACATTTTACTTTCGGATACCATTCTCTTGTAGTCAATCATCTGTGTGCATGATATTAGAGAAGAGAATTCTGATCTTACAATCTAAAAAGTACCTATATTTTCCCTCATCCAGAAACGCATCTGTTCTGGCCATTACAGCACATACTCTCTTTCTAAACACCAAGTTTTGATATATACCTTGGAAAAGACTAATCCATTGAGAGTCAAAGAACTTTTAAAGGGACTTACCTATAGCTATGACAGAAAGAATGCTAATACACCTCTAAAACTACAACCTGACCAAGCTCAGAAAACTCGACTACAGCTGAGGCCCTTAATAATGACGGGCAGCTAGCGATACACCATCTGGATAGATTGCAGAATTCTGACCATATTTTCCGTGTTTGGTTTACACAGCTCGAGATTCATTGATTTCGGTTTGTTCTTTCAATCTAAATTGGAATTTCAAAACCTCCCTGATCCAATCTTACAATCGTTACTCCAGCCTCCTCTATCTCTTTGCTAGTCGTCTCCCACATAGCCTCATCTACAGGTTTTGTTCCCTCTTCCACAATGAAGGTCTCAAACCCTTCCTTCTTCGAATCCAAAGCTGTAGCTTTTACGCAATAATCAGCAGCGAGCCCCACCACAAATACCCGCTGGATACCAGCTTCTTTCAAAACCTCCGCTAATCCACTATCACTACACCTTGGATCGGTCAATGGATCATAGAATGCAGAGTACATCTCGACTTCTTTTCTCTGTCCCTTTTCCACTATACGGTCTATCTTATCTACATTCAGCTCTGGCACTAGTTCTGCACCGCGAGTGCCCTGCACGCAGTGTATGGGCCATAGCCTCGTTTCATATGTCTCAGTAGGATTCAAGGGATTGGTTATAGTGGTGCTAGAAGTGTATGGCTGGCTTCCTGGATGGTTTGCCGCAAACGAGATGTGGTCTGCTGGATGCCAGTCCTTGGTCGCAATCTTGAGGACAAATGGCACCTCAAGGAGCTTGTTCACTACGGGAATAATATCCCGGCCACCAGGAACTGCGAGCGAGCCATTCTGTCAATCCGACTTAGCTTGAACGAGGCTGAAAGGTAGGGGATTGTACAGGTGGACAAAAGTCTTCTTGGAGGTCTACTATTATAAGTGCGGTCTTGGCATTAGATGTAGCCATAGATCCGCTGACAGGTTATGGAAGTATAGACGGGTGAAGGTTAAAATTTCGGTTTCGGAAAAGTTGATGAACGACTGATGTTGATGAGATATCAGCCTTATCGAGTGAAGAGCGACCCCTCGTATGGTTGGTTTCGTAGTGGGGTTAATAGGTATCATGTAGTATCACATTTCAAAGCTTGGCTTTGGCCGCTCCTTAAGCCCGATTTATGGTTGAGTGTGTTCTCAGACACCGTGAAATTTAATGAAATACAAACAATGCTTACATGCATTGTATAATTAGTTAGAAAAGACATGGATGACTTTCTGGGTTGCATAAACAGAGGAAGTATGCCATCTAGGGATCGTATGTTCATACAAGAACATCCAAGAGATTTTGTGAGAACATGGCAGAACATTTCGATTTTGTGCACCTATATCTATAATGACGCCCTCCCCATATACTTTGGGATACCTAAAATGTTCAAGAACGAGGATCTTCTTCCACCGGCATTTTATTCTCAGCCCAAAAGGTCATCAAGTCCTCCACCTAACTTCTGCTGGTTCTGTGCGGGTTTTTGCTGAGCCGCTGGCGCTGAAGTGCCCGAAGTCGTCCCCCAAATGCCAGCACTGGCCTTCTCTTTGGCTAGCTGACCAAGCGCGGGTCCATTTGATGGTGTACTAGTCTTCTTAATTCCAGCACTGGCGGAGGACCACAATGAACCAAATGCATCTCCACTGGGTTTGACGCCCGCTGGCTTTATTCCTGACGCCGCAGAGGTGGTCTTTGCTTGTATACCAGCAGCGGGCGGGGCTTGTACTGAAGTGAAGTAATTTGGCTGTGACCCTTGATATGATGTAGGCTTAGCTGGCGTAGCGAACGCCGCAGGTCTTGGTTGCTGTGCTGCCGCTGGAGGTGAGAAAGCTGAATAGTTGATAGGGGTTGCATTGTTACTAGGAGCGGGGGATATGGAGGAGAACCCAACCATATCCGAGAGATTCGCCGCTTTGGGAGCGGAAACAGGCTGAGGAGAAGCAAATTGGGTATATGAAGTGGTGGTAGCTGTTGGTGCAGCGGCAGAAAATGATGGTTGGGTTGGGGCTACTGTTGTGGGTGCAGCGGACTGGAAGTCATCGAAGTCGTCGTCATCATCGACGACGTTTGAAGCCGCAGGGGCAGCAACAGGAGCAGAGGTCGGGATGGGGTCGTCAAATGAGAAAAGATCAACTTCCGGCTCCTTCTTCTTAGGTGGCTCTGGCTTTTTTGTCACCTTTTCTGATCGTTTTTGCCGACTCGAAGAAGACGAGCTATCAGCTTGTCTCCGTCCCGGTGCAGCAACAGCTCCTTCATCGTACTCAT
>Ga0247807_10001776_pt1 | contig 12376 bp, 9 predicted proteins | sample UWRJL074202C1_FD_179931 | JGI IMG/M metagenome (GOLD analysis project Ga0247807, IMG submission 179931) | Plant litter microbial communities from Arlington Agricultural Research Station in Wisconsin, United States - UWRJ-L074-202C-1 | ecosystem: Environmental > Terrestrial > Plant litter >...
CCTAACAGCAGGGAGGTGCGGACATATAATATTCCAGGGTATTAGGAACTTTATGCGACTCAACATTTGATAATGCAGCTGCAAGGTGTGTCCGTTCTTCCTGTCTTCAACTTTGACAGGTTAGATTCTCAACTCTCAATTGATTCGACCCATAAATGCTGATCTAATCTAATTGATTAATGGACGATACAGACTTCTTTGAATCTAAATTTACAGCATATATGAGCCTAGTCATGACTGGTATCAACCAGGACTCTCGTCCTCTAAAAGTCAAGAATAAAATAAATGTTCGTGGATGGACCCTAGGTGATATTTTAGTTACTTAAGCTGCTTAAGTAAGCGAAAATGCAGTGTAAGAATTTTAAACTTCGGGTACGAGAATGTACACTTGAATCGAGAGATGAGTAGACACCAAAAGATGGCAAGCATTATACTTCCGACATTATCTTCTGAGACCGTATACGTACAGAGACTAGTGTGTTGTTCCCTGCTACTAGTAGTTCGTTTTTTAAAGCTCTAGTCTAAATTGAATTCTTACTCCCATTATACACTAGACACTGCATCAACCAACGCATCCCACCCGTTCATTTTCCATGGTGCAAGAAAAATCCCCTTCTGTATATCTGCCAATTTTCCTGTCCCTACAAATGCCGCAGACAGATCCCCAGCCCCCAGTGTCGAGCGTGGTGGTACTGATTTATTAGCCGTCTTCAACGCCATATCTGCTGCATAATCACTTCCACCTACATCCGCAAGTCGACTCCAGCCGTGAGATTGGTTTGGATGAAGGAATACATCTGTCTGCACTTCCTTTAATACCTCCTGCTCCGCGTTGCCCTCAGAAAAAGCCGCTATGGACCGAAGGACCTCACCCACCCCAGCTCGCTCATCTTCAGTAAGATTGTGGGTGGTACGTAGGTCTTGGAGTGTGGTGATCACAGCATCAAGACTCTCCAAATCTTTATCGAGAAGTGCGATAATGCCCAGGAGAAGAATTGATTGGACGTGATCTGGATGACTCTCTATGGAATCGAAAAGCTTCTCTCGGGCCTGTACACGAGATTTATCGTCTTCAGTCGCCCATAAAACTTGTGCTAGGAGGCAGACTGCATCAGGGTTCTGATTAGACTCTTCTAACGCTGGCTCGAAGTATTCTAGGGCTGCTTTCGGATCTTTGGAGTAGTAATGTGCCAACCCAACGGTTAGATGAGCTGACAGCCTGCAGACCTGACGAGTTGTGGATGAAAGTTCATTTCCGGCATCCTCAGCGCTTAGCTGTAGAGCAAGCTCTCCACTTTCAATTGCTTCGGAGAACAACCCAGCTGCTAGTTGTGTACGAGCTAAATCCGATTTCGCTAAAGAAAATCGAGACAAAGACGCTGGTGACTCTGTGACTTCAAAATCTGCTTCGACCGTAGCGGAAATCTGTGACAGCAAATATACAGACGATTCAATATCATTAATTCGTTCCAGAAAAAGTGAGGATAAGTGGAGCTGTGGTAAGTTATTTGGATCCATACAATGCATTTGGTCCAGGGCAAAAATTGGCTGGACGAGATCTGTAGCACTTAGGTTAAGCCTGGATTTAAGGATCTGATCAAAAGCGGCCTGGCAATATTGATTCTTGGTTATTAAAGATGAAGATTCAGATATGTCCATCGCGTGAGTGAAGAGAAGGTCGGCTTCTTTGGCATTATCTGTTATCAAGGCAATTAGTCCTTGCCCGACCCATGCGTGTGCAAAATCAGGATCCGTTGACTGAGCCCGTGTGAACGCATCATTGGCTAATTGGATGTCGTTATTTAACAAATAGAGAGTTCCTAAGTTGGTCCATGTTTGTGCACTACGCTCATTCAAAAACAAGCTCCGCACAAACGAGTGCTGTGCAACTTTTGGATTCATCTCGCTCGTGACAACACCAAGTCCATTCCAGAATTCGGAGTTTCCCGCTTCGAGTTCTATAGCTCGTTTAAAGCATCGAACTGCTGCTTTTAGGTACCTGGTTGACCTTTTTTGAAGCTTAGGTAAGATACATGTGTGGGCTCTGTATTCTGTCCACCCTAGATTATAATACGCTACAGCTTGAGCGTGAGTATCATGAGCCGATGCGTGTATAGCTCTTTTATGTGCAAGAACTGCCGCGTGAAGGCAGCGGGTGAAATTCAAGCCATCCTGCTCGTCTTTGGGATAAAGGCCTTTCACAGAAATCAGATCCACCCCAACGCCATCAACATCAGTAAAAACATTGAAGGCTTCTTTCGCATTGCCCGTCTGCAGAATTTGCGCAATTTTCTCATGTGGAAACTCCTTTATGCGGCCCTGAACCCATGAAAATATGGAACAAGCATCTCCAACTGCGCGCCACAGGTTAAAAGCATCGGGTCGATCTTCAGCAAGAGTGATGGCCTCATGGATTGCCTCTGATGCACGATCAATCGCGTATCCAAAGAGACCTTTATCAACTCCATCCCATGCGCTCTCAACAAGAGTCTGGACTAGGGCGATGGACACCCCAGATTCAGTGGGACGTTTATCCAGTACGGACTTGTATCCATCTATGGCACTGTCGTATTCGCCGAGTTCGCGTTTGACATTTGCTAGCATGAGTTTTGCGAACCATGTTTCTCCTAATTTTTCTTGCTGCACCTCAGTTTCAAATTGCTCTGCGTGTTGGAATGCCTTTGTAGCTGCAATATATCGGCCTAGGTGATGGTAGCTTTCGCCTAGACCCACCCAGGAATTATAATCATTAGGTGTAATGCGAAGTGCAGACTGGAATGACACAATACTCTTCGCATAATCTTGCTTATTCAACTCTGCTACCCCAAGGGCAGCAAATGGCCAACTAATACCCTTCTTTTTGGAGCCCGGGGCAGGTTTAACCTTTCCGGAGTCTACTACACGCTGAGCGACTACCTCGACAAGATCCCACTCGCTCTGTGAAGCAAATATCGTAGCTAGGCGTTCGGCAGCTTCAACCTCAGCTGAAGAAAGTTCAAAGGCCTTCTGGAAGCACTTCCTTGCTCGTTTTTTATCCTTCGAATAATCTGCATAAAATAGACCTAAGCTTGTGTATGCAGGTGCATAATTCAAGTTACTCTTCAGTGCTGCCAGGAAGTAGGAATACGCGCCCTTTCGATCCTTTCGACCAGCTTTTGATTTGTCAATATTCCATAAACACATTCCAATCCGATATTGTGTTTGGGCGAGCAGCTCTCGAGACCTCAAATCTTTCCCATCTATCCTGACAAGACATGCTTCTAATTCATCCTTGCCATTAGAATAGTCGCCAGCTAGTGCTTTAACCCAGGCGGCTTCGGCTTTGATGTGTACATTGCTCCCGTCTCGCTGTAGTGCGCGTTCTAAGAAGTCAATGGCAGAGGCGTAATCCTCTTCCTCCTCGTAAATCAAACCAATACCTATCAAAGCAGGCGTTGACTTGCTATTTCGTTTAAGTAGATCATTGAATAATGCTTTGGCTTCTGGGTGATTTCTTGGTGATTGATAGAATACTAACGCGGTCCCCAATATAGAAATGATTGCTTCAGAAGAATTCTCAAACTTGAACCCGGTCTTGGATGACTCATCTTGAATAAGTCTTTTCGCGTTTCGCATCAGCTCTACTACACTCTCATGCTCATCGAGAAACTGATAGTACTCTCCCATGAGTCGATGAGCGAGGATTGATCCAGACGCATCTGACATCCCCTCAGTCATTACGACGAGTCGATCCTCTCCAACGGACAGAGAATCTCTAGCAATGGCAACACCACCTCCGTCCTCATCGGAGTCACTACTATCAGAATTATCTGCCGATCGTGTATGTTGAGTTACTACGAGATATAAGCCTTTGCGAGTACTTGCGGAAGTTTGACCCCGAGTTCTGAGATAGGAAACGACGAACCTTGTGCAGACACTGGTGGCGGGGGTGGGAATGGGGATATTTCGGATGAGATATATCCCCTCAAGACTTGGGTAAGTCCACTTAGAGGAAAGAAGGCACAATATTCTCGCAAGGTGTTTACATCTAGATTTTGTATCTCTTTTGCATCCTTCCATTCAATACTATCAAGGAGTCAGCTGTAAGCTCATGAAGCTATTGGCCATTCAATATCGGTGCCGTGGCTCTGAAGCAAGATGTTCTACTCACGCGATATCCCAGGCTAGCCTGAAAGGATGCTTAATCAGGACCATATCTTCAGCCAACTTTAGTACTTTCTCACGTTTCCCATCTCTTTCGTTTCCCGGAGGAAGAACTATCAAAGCCTCTAAACAGCGCTGGAGTAGCTTCTCTTCATATTGACGTCGAATTTCATCATCGATCGTCCAATCTATGACTTCGCTATAAATATCTTCCAAATCACTGTCTCGTAGAACTTCACGCTTCACTTCAATTGTGACCTTGCCAATTTTTGCGCCAAGTCTTGTTCTTCTTTCACCTATTTCCTTATTGATACGCTCTTTCTCTTCGAATTCTGTGATCTGCGCGATATTCTGGTATGTATGAGACGGATGTGGTATCCTTCCTTCCAAGTATTCGTATACAGGACTTGTCGGTAGTACTATCTCCAGAGCTTGCCTATATTGTAAACGTGTGCCTTCCTTCTTCGCCCACCCAAGAAATTTATCGATCACATCCTGACATCTGTATTTGTCATCAATCCGTGCATATAATTCCGCCAGCTTCAAAGCAGCTTGCTGATATTGATCAAGTTTGCCACCACTTTGCTTTTGGAACAGTTGCGTTAGACCTATCCATGCTCGTAAGTCGTCCTCCTTGATCTTTGTTGCAGTGCTGTAGGCTTGCTCAGCTTCATTATACCGGGTTAGGCCGTCAAAAGCAAATCCTTGGTAGAAGTTAACCTGATAACTATTGGGATCCGCGGCAAGTAGATTCTGAGACTGTTGAAGGACATCGTCATATCTCTTTGCCTTGGCTGCGGCGTCGATAGCCTTGAGGGCTGCCTTTGGTGTTGACATGATTTTTAGCGGATAGTTCTAAGCTCATAGCTAACTGTATTCTAACTGTTTGATTAGCTAATTGCAAAGTATAGCAGATCATTAGGAAAGGTCACCTATACTAATTGAACACCAGCACGATAGTAAACTTGCAGTAAACAGGCATAAATAGTCAAGTGATGGAGGGGTAGTTGACGACTGGAAGTTTGTGGGGTCAAATAAATGCTCAGCCTTGTCGGCCGCTGTCTACTCTCACACCCCGACGTTTATCCAGCGCCACTTACCAGGTGTTAGTTAACCTAGGCCCTGACCTCACCACCTTTATCCAGCCTTGGAAATTGTTCCTCCCAAATATCTCAGTCTGAAAGGTATTTTACAGATAAGAGGGAAAGCTGTGTATTATGGCTCCATTACGGCTCACGATTGAAAATGGCGACTTCCGCGATTCCCATGGCCGGCAGGTAACTCTTCGAGGCATCAATATGGCAGGAGACGCCAAATATCCCAGCAACCCAGATCAGCCATCTCATTTACCTGAAGACTTCTTCGACGGTGACAACGTCAACTTTCACTCTCGCCCGTTCCCCAAAGAAGATGCTCATATTCATTTCTCACGGTTAAAACGATGGGGTTACAATACCATAAGATATATCTTCACATGGGAGGCAATCGAGTCGGCCGGCCCTGGAATATACGATGAAGAGTGGATTCGACACACAATAGAAGTCCTCAGACTGGCAGGGGACTATGGATTCTACATTTTCATGGATCCTCATCAAGATGTTGTATGTGAACCCTGCCTGTATCGATTTAACGTGCAGGACTGATAGCTCCATTTGTAGTGGTCAAGATTCTCAGGGGGATCTGGTGCTCCTATGTGGACTATATATGCCTGCGGATTAAATCCTCAAAGCTTCGCTGCGACAGAGTCGGCGTTGGTACACAATACCTATCCGGAGCCAGAAAAGTTCCCGAAGATGATCTGGTCCACAAACTATTATCGAATAGCTGTTGCTACCATTTTTACATTTTTCTTTGGTGGGCGGGACTTCGCCCCAAAATGTATTATTGACGGAAAGAACATTCAGGATTACCTGCAGGGGCACTTTATTGACTCATGTGCCCATTTGGCGAAGAGAATACACGAGGCCGGTGATTTAGAGGACGACATTGTGATTGGGTGGGAAAGTATGAACGAACCCAATCGTGGAATGGTAGGCCTTGCAGATATCTCAGTTATTCCAGATGAACAAAAGCTCAAGAAAGGCACATCTCCAACGGCATGGCAAGCAATTCTTACTGGTTCAGGTAGAGCGTGTGAAATTGACACCTATGATATTGGTGGCATGGGGCCATATAAAACTGGTAGAACTCTTGTGGATCCACAAGGAGAAAGCACATGGTTACCGGCAGATTACGATGAGTCAAGGTACAAATTCAACCGAGATCCTGGATGGAAACTCGGCGAGTGTCCATGGGCTCAACATGGCGTGTGGGATCCTAAAACCGATCTTCTCCTCAAGAACGATTATTTCAAAAAGAATCCCAGAACTGGCGAAGTCATCGACTATGAACAGTTCACAAATACATACTTTATGGAGCATTACCGGGCGTTTAGGGACGCCATTAGAACTGAGCATAAAAACTCAATTCTATTCTGCCAACCTCCAGTACTGGAAATTCCTCCAACGATAATAGGAACTGAAGATGATGATCCTAAAATGGTTTACGCACCTCATTATTATGACGGAATCACTCTAATGACAAAAAAATGGAATCGATACTGGAATGTCGATGTATTTGGTATTTTACGTGGACGTTATCTGAGCCCAGCGTTTGGGGTGAAGATTGGCGAGACTGCTATTCGGAATTGTTTTCGTGATCAGCTTGCAGCTATTAGGAAAGAAGGAAAAGACTATATGGGGAACCATCCATGTGTTTTGACGGAGTTCGGTATCCCGTACGACATGGACGATAAGTATGCATACAAAACGGGAGATTATTCCAGCCAATCCGGGGCCATGGACGCAAATCACTTTGCTGTCGAGGGAAGCAAAATGGAAGGTTATACCTTGTGGCTTTATATGTGCACGGTGAGTAATTCCCAATAATCTTCTCACTTTTTAGCACCAGTAAGCTGACACCAACCTAGAACACTCACCAACTAGGCGACCAATGGAATGGGGAAGATTTGTCTATCTTTTCAATTGATGATCGACCTTTACCAGTCTCTCATATTCCAACTTCACTGCGAAGCGAGTCAGTGACATCACTCGCCCATAGGCAAAAACCCCAAAAAGTAGAGAGCTCCGAAGAATTGAATGTAAATCCTGGCAACCTACAAGCTAGCTTGAAAACACCATCCATTTCTTCGCATGTGACGGACTCTGAACCCGAACTCACTAATACCCCTGGATTTCGAGCCGCTGAGGCTTATGTGCGCCCATCAAGTGTGGCGACTGCTGGGAAGATCCTGAGCCATGGATTTGATCTTCGCACTTGTGTTTTCAGTATGACTCTTCATGCTGATAAAGCTGGTTCAGAACACCATCCAACAGAGATATCTCTTCCTGAATTCCACTTTCCCAAGGACAAGTGTGAAGTGGAGATATCCTCGGGAAAGTGGACGATTAGCACTGATGATGCAGAGGGAAATTTAATTCAGCGATTGAAATGGTGGCATGTAGAGGGTCAGCATCAAATTAAGATTACAGGTGTGCAAAGGCAACATAATGCTGCCTTGGGGAATGAGGATGAGGATGGGTATCTGGATCAATGTCAGCAATCCAAGTGCAACATGATGTAAGCAGCAGACACGATACGTGGAGTCTTGGCCTCATCGAGCTGTTTCTTGAAGGAAAACAGACCTTTGAGTTTTGTATATAAGGATAGTATTGGATCGGTTGGATGCCAATTTTGGAGGTGAAGTCTCTGTTTATATAATCTTGTAGAGGTGTCTGATCCGGGGGATCTGTGAAACCTGTCACGGAGTGTCAATATAACTCTTGTCCTGTCTGGGAACAGTATAATCGTGCATGCTTTAATCAGTGCTGGCGCTAACACACTTCGATTTCTTCAATAAACCCAACTAGTATAACAGCAAAATGTACTTCAGTATTGGCAAACGCATGAAAAATATATAACACGTACGCTAAAAATAAAGTATCACTAGGACGTGTCTAACAAGAAAGAGATTCAACGACCCTGATTGGCTGGGGATGAGTTGACAGCCTTGCGTGAGGAAGTATTGAAGTATCTCAGCCTTCCTCCATGAAAGACATTTCTCTGGAAGCAAAACTCTTGTCACGAAAATCATAACTTCACAATATAATACTACTTGTCTACTTCTGCACCCTCGGTGGAGCTCCAGTGCTGTCTTCTGTATCTAAAATTTACGAAATAGGCGCGAGTTGTTTTGCACAAGCTTTGGTTGAATGCCTGATATCCACGCACATGACGATAATAGATCACACCTCTGGATGACTCTGAGCTGTTCATAATACTCGTCCCTCTTGTACTACTCAGAACTCCATATTTCGTGTTTGTATTTGCTTCAGGGCATCATGAACGGCTCCGCGAATGGCCACAGCACGGTTGGCGTGGATGCTGGCCCTGGCCATCAAAACCATGGAGGTAACACGACCTTACTGCCTAGGATTCAACAAGCTCTTGAGCTGGTACACAGCCCATACTCCTCTAATGAATCTCGACAAGAAGCTTCAGCATATCTGGAGGAAATCAAGACCGACGATGAAGCCCCATACCATGGCTTTAGTCTTGCATCGGACCACCGACAACAACCAGTAGTACGCCACTACGCCTTATCCCTCCTCGAATTCGCGATTAGACATAAATGGGTGGGATATTCAGAGGCGCAAGCAACTGCTTTACGGGAATGGGTCATGCAGCTTTCGAAGAACATTCTTCCCGAAGACCCGTTATATTTGCGAAACAAGACTGCACAGTTATGGGTTGAGATAGCAAAAAGAAGTTGGGCAGATGAATGGCTTGATATGGATGAGCTTCTAGTGAGGCTGTGGGAACTCCAAGGATCTATAGTCCATAAGGAATTTGTGCTTTTTGTTCTTGAGACTCTGTCTGACGAAGTGTTCAATGGGGAAGATACCGTGGCAGCCTTAAGGGTAGGTGATTTGAGCAAAGCTTGCGTAGAAATCTTTACGCCTGCCATAGTACTTGCGGAAGCTTTTCCGAATCGACATGTTGGTACACCTGTTAGATATGGAGAAGAAGGCTGGCTAGTAAGACTTGGGGAGTTGTTGGATCAGTGCCTCAGTTCCGACAGCGCTCAAAATGTGCAATATAAGGCTTGTGCTGTGAAGATACTTGCTGTTTACAAATCGGCTATGCCATGGGCGGTACCAAGAGCTATTTCTAGTGCTTCGTGCGTTCAGCGTATGTGCACAAGTCTTGCTACTTCCACAGTTTCTGTCCAACTGGTAGGTTCTTGGCTATTGTTCCGCAACACCTTCCCCGATTAACACAAAGTAGGCTTCGGTAGAGTCTCTCCACGCGCTCTACTGTCGAATGAATTTCTCAGATGAAGAATTCCTATCTCTGGTGTGCCCAATGTACACAAGCCAAACGGTTGATTTGTTGCGGAAGCTATTCGAGTGGTCTATCGTCTCCCCTAATGATATTGATGACGAGAAGTACCTGTTTGCCAAAAAGTTTTCCGAGGTTTGAATATTTTTCTTTTTGATCCCAAAAATACTAACTAGAACTAGATGATGTCGAATCTCGGTAGTTTCATAGAACAGAAGATTTCCGCTATACCCGAAGACTGCGATTTACCTAATTTATTAAACCTTTTCCTTGCTATTGCTCAAAGCCCAAGTTTTGTCATTTCAATACCCGTACTTGTTACTTGGACACATATGCTACGCTCCGAAACTATCGGGGGATCTCCTACTATAAACCCTTTGATTGCCCCCCTCCTTGAGCTTTGTAGCTCGAGACTTATTCGCTACGAAAATATGCCAGAAGACTCGGACGACCCTTCGTTGACCTTCCTGTTGGAAGACATAGACACAATACCGGAACGGCACGCCTTTCTAGGGAACTATCGGCGGTATTCTGTGCAGATCATCGAACTAATCGTTCTTCGAAAACAGTCGGAAGCTATTTACCACATTTTATCTCAGGTGGACAACTCTCTGCAGCATTTGTATGATGATCAGTCCCCCTTCAATGTTGCAACATACTCAAAAACGTCATTGATTGTTCTCCGAGTTGACTCTCAGTTTACTGTAGTCGAGGCAGCACTGAAAGGCTATATGAAATGGAGAGCTGGGCATGGCTCAAAACCTCAGCAAGATGAGCAAGAGCGGATTGCCATGGAGAACAACATTGAAACTTGGTGTGAAAAACTTATGGATATCAACTTCGAGGACCCAATAATCCGAAAGAGGATTCTTCAGCTGGCAGTGGCTTTCTCAACAACTGCACTTGACAGCAAGGTAGACTTCATGCTAAAAGTTCTTCAACATATCCTCATGAGTCGTTACGTTGAGCAGCCAGAACATGTCGCATACTCAGAAGCTGTGAAAGAGCTACAAGCAGACAACATGTACGAGTTGCAGCGGCTGGCAAGTAAGATGCCAGATCACCTTTTAGATGTTTATACTCAACTAGAAGAAAAGGTGCATGAGATAATATCCTCAGGCACAGTGGACATAAAGAGACAAGTCTCCTACCAAACCTTCCTTTTCACAATCATTCATCGGGCGAGTAAAATCGAGCCTGAGGTCAGATTGCAGAAGCTCCGTGGCTTCATTACACCAGTACAGCAGCTCTGGCAGCAACCAGATTTAGATACAGCTCTTTCGTCATTTGGTGGCTTTTACGAACTTCTTGGATTAACTAAAATTCGAGATTATCTTGTAACTAGACGAGTCCATGAGGTGGAGGATTGGGGATCAATGCATCTGGACGAGGAAGGTCAGGCTATGCAAAAGGAGCTCGATGAGCGAGTAAAAGTAAGTCTTGCAAGCTCGAATCGGCTCCCTAAACTGACACTACTAGTCATTACCATTACGGACAACTAAGTCTTTCCTTGGCTGTTCAACAGATAAGATCGAGAAAGACACAATATCGTTTAAGGTCTCATGTGAACTATGGAGAGATTCTTTACCAATAATCCTCCCAAATCTACTGAAGTTCTTAAGGTTTGTATATTCTTCTATCTAAAAAATAGGCCCTAACTTTTTTAGTCATTCGCATGCGTTCCACAACCCTGAAAATTGGGCTGGGCTACCCACTGACATGCGACCAATCGTCACAAGAATTTTGACAGATCGATTCTGGCAAGCAGGAATATCGGAAGGAAGCAAAGACGACTTTTATGCGCGCGTGTCAGGTACGAAGACTACTATGGAAGGCTTCGCATCCTCGATTCGTGGAGCTGTCCGTACCGTCCGAGAGGCTTGCTACGCCATCCTCTGGTGTATGAGTAAATTCGAGAATGACTTTTACGGGTTCAGTGAACTTCCAGGACCACTTGCGCATGCCTTTTTCGCAGATGCACATTGCTTGTCATCACATCAGCTTATCTCTCTCTTGAATGTCGTTCGCATGATTATTGATGATTGTCCGGCCCCGCTTCGAGATCACTTTGTACCTCCTATATTAGCATCTTGTTTCACTCAGATGGATGCAAAATGTAGTTCTGAATGGGCACGGCTGACCCAGAAGCAAGTAGCTGGAACTGGGGGAGATAATTTGACCGATGAAATGAAAGAAGAGAGCATCCTGCGGCAGCTAACACACTCCGCTGTTATGATGGTAGGTGGTCTGTTGGATCCCGCCAGAGCAAGTAAGATTAATTAATTGATTCTCTAATAAGTGACCAAGCTGATGCCTCAACCAGATCCTCACGAGAAATCCGAGTCAGCCAAAGATGCGTCAACCTATGTCATTGACAAGAAGCCTGCATCGGCATACCCATCCATGCGGAAATTCTGCCTCAGCTCCCTAACCATTTTAGAACCACTCCTCCTCTTTTGTACACATGCCATCCGTATGCGTGACGGCCGCTGTGCCGGTGTAGTTCTTCGAGTATTCCGCTCCATCGTCCCCGAATTCGGAGCATCTCACGACTCTCCGCTTTCCTCCTCGATCCGGGAATTCATCAGTAGCGAAGTTCTCCAAGCTTGTATCCTCTCCCTTCATGAACCGTACTTCGTTGATCTTCAGAAAGACCTCGCTCAGCTCATTGCCACAATACTAATCAACTACTCATCTATCACCAACACGCCTAAGCAGATACTGCTCAGCCTGGAAAGAATCACACCGGAGGCCGTGGATAAGTGTATCGATTATATCATGCATCAAGGGGTTCCACCGAGACAACAACGAGCACTTGTTCTCGATCTATTGCGAGATTTGAAAGGGGTCAGCG
>Ga0247807_10001777_pt1 | contig 12372 bp, 11 predicted proteins | sample UWRJL074202C1_FD_179931 | JGI IMG/M metagenome (GOLD analysis project Ga0247807, IMG submission 179931) | Plant litter microbial communities from Arlington Agricultural Research Station in Wisconsin, United States - UWRJ-L074-202C-1 | ecosystem: Environmental > Terrestrial > Plant litter >...
GCTGACTTATATGGCATTAACAGCGAGAGCAGTAGATTATGCTGTAAGTGAATTAAAGAAAAATAATATTTAAGCTTATGGAAAGGAGAGAACTTTTAAAAATGATTGCAATGCTTACTGGCGGGGTGATTATTGGAGGTCATACTTTACTGACCGGCTGTAGCCCTGAAAAAGGAGAATTGAAAAACAAGGTTGTCTTTAGTCAGCAGGATCTGGATTTTCTGGGTGAAGTTTCAGATACCATATTGCCCGCTACTCAAAGTCCGGGTGCTAAGGCTGCCGGAGTTGGTTCTTTCATGGCTGTTATGGTCAATGATTGTTATGAAGAAAAAGATCAGAAAGTCTTTATGGATGGTATTGGTCAGCTCAATGCTGCCTGTAATCAAATGCATGGCGCTGAATTTATGAAAGCCACTGCACAGCAAAGATTATCATTGCTGACAGCACTGGATAAAGAAGCGAAGGCACATCAGTCAAAAAAAGGCGATGTACCAGCGCATTATTTTACGATGATGAAGCAATTAACTCTTCTGGGGTATTTTACTTCAGAGGCCGGTTGTACAAAAGCCATGCGTTATATGGCTGTGCCGGGCCGGTATGAAGGATCTGTTTCCTATAAAAAAGGTGATAAAGCATGGGCATGAGGAATACATATTTATTAGGTATAGATATAGGTACATCTTCTATCAAGGTTTCTGTCGTTGATATCGCAACCCGGAAACGTGTTGCTACTGCACAGTATCCTGACAATGAAGTAGAAATCAAGTCCATTAAACCAGGCTGGGCTGAACAGTCACCGCAGGAATGGTGGCAAAATGCAGTTCATGCTATTCTCAGGATGAATGCAACCGGGATATTTAATCCTGAAGATATCAGGGCTATCGGCATTGCCTATCAGATGCATGGGCTTGTCCTTGTAGATAAAGATCAGCAGGTATTGCGTGACAGCATAATCTGGTGTGACAGCAGAGCTATTGAGCTGGGTGAAGATGCACTGACACAGATAGGGTCAGAGAAATGTTTACATCATCTGTTAAATTCTCCCGGAAATTTTACAGCTTCAAAACTAGCCTGGGTCAAAAATAATGAACCTGAGCTTTATAAAAAGATTGATAAAGCAATGCTTCCAGGAGATTTTATCGCGATGAAACTTACAGGAAATATTACAACAAGTGTTGCAGCACTTTCTGAAGGAGTATTCTGGGATTTTCGTAACGATGAATTATCAAAAGAAGTCATGGAATATTATGGTTTTGATGAAAATCTGATTCCTGATATACAACCACTTTTTTCTGTACATGGTCTGCTTAAAACAGACATTGCTGAATTACTGGGATTGCAGGAAGGAATTCCTGTAGCTTATAAGTCGGGTGATCAGCCTAATAATGCTTTATCCTTAAATGTGATCAGGCCGGGTGAAGTTGCTGCAACTGCCGGTACATCGGGGGTAATTTATGGGGTCAGTGATGAACTGACTTATGACCCTCAGTCACGCGTCAATACTTTTGCCCATGTGACCTATTCTAAAGAGAAAAAGCATACGGGCGTATTGTTATGTATCAATGGTACCGGAAGTATGTACAGATGGGCAAAACATAATTTTGCACCTGATTTGTCTTATGCTGCATTGAATAAACTGGCAGCAACAGCGCCTGTTGGGAGCAAAGGTTTAAAAGTGATGCCTTTTGGAAATGGTGCAGAACGAATGCTCAATAACAAATATACCGGCGCACAATTGCTTGGAATTGATCTTAATGTGCATGGGCAGTCTGAAATATTCAGGGCTGTACAAGAGGGAATCGCTTTCGCTTTCCGTTACGGACTGGATATTATGAGAGAAAACGGAATGCAGCCAAAGGTAATCAGAGCAGGAATGGCCAATCTGTTTCTCAGTGAAGTTTTTGCCCAGACTTTTGTAGATGTGACAGGGATTCCTGTAGAGCTGTACGAAAATGACGGTAGTGTTGGAGCGGCATTGGGAGCGGGTATCGGGGCAGGTATTTTTGATAGTGCCGAAGATGCATTTACTGCGCATGAACCAGTCAGATACCTGGAACCGCAAAATAAAGAAGCTTATGAGCTTTTATATATGGAATGGAAAAATTTATTAAACAAGGCATTGTAAAGCCGAATAAAAACAAAGTTTATGACAAAAGTAGTAACCGGAGTAAAAGAATTTTTTAAAGGAATAAATCAAGTGCAATTTGAAGGTTTGCAGAGCGATAATCCACTGGCTTTCAGATGGTACGATGCAAATAGAGTAGTGGCGGGCAAAACGATGAGTGAGCATTTCAGATTTGCCTGTGCTTACTGGCATTCATTTAATGGGAATGGAAGTGATCCTTTTGGAGGGGCGACACATGCATTTCCCTGGGATGAGAAGAAGGATGCAGTAGAAAGGGCGAAGGATAAAATGGATGCTGCTTTTGAATTTATCACTAAAATGCAAATACCTTATTATTGTTTTCATGATGTCGATATTGTAGATTATGGGGATGATATTATTGAAAATGAACGCAGGTTACAGGCTTTGGTTGAATATGCTAAAGAAAAACAAGCCAGCAGTGGTGTAAAGTTACTTTGGGGAACAGCGAACCTGTTCAGCCACCAGCGTTATATGAACGGCGCGTCAACTAATCCTGATTTCCATGTGCTTGCTCATGGTGCAGCACAGGTAAAAGCAGCTTTAGATGCAACTATCGCCCTTGGTGGAGAGAATTATGTTTTCTGGGGCGGAAGAGAAGGTTATATGAGTTTGTTGAATACCAATATGAAACGTGAGCAGGAACATCTGGCTAAATTTCTCCATACAGCTAAAGATTATGCCAGAAAAGAAGGATTTAAGGGCACATTTTTTATTGAGCCTAAACCATGTGAACCCTCTAAACATCAATATGATTATGATGCAGCAACAGTAAAAAGTTTTTTACAGGAGTATGATCTTCTTGCAGACTTTAAACTGAATATTGAAGTAAACCATGCTACTTTGGCCGGGCATACTTTTCAGCATGAACTGCAGGTTGCGGCAGATAGTGGTTTGCTGGGCTCAATTGATGCAAACCGTGGCGATTATCAGAATGGCTGGGATACAGATCAGTTTCCCAATGATATCAATGAACTGACAGAAGCCATGTTAATTATTCTGGAAAATGGTGGGTTAAAAGGGGGTGGTGTGAATTTTGATGCCAAGATCCGCCGAAATTCAACTGATCATGCTGATCTGTTTTATGCTCACGTTGGTGGTATGGATATTTTTGCACGCGCTTTAGTTACTGCTGATGCTATTCTTCAAAAATCAGACTATAAAAAGATAAGAACTGAAAGATATGCTTCTTTTGACAGCGGAAAAGGTGCCGAATTTGAACAGGGTAAATTAAGTTTAGAAGATTTAAGAAATTATGCTGTACAAAACGGGGAACCTGAAATCCGTAGTGGTAAACAAGAATATCTGGAAAATCTGATTAACAGGTATATCTAAATTTTATTATAATTTTGCGGCCAAAGAATTGACTATGGAAGCGAGCGAACTAAGAATTGGGAATTATACATTGGATCATGGCCACCCTGAGCAAATACCGTATGGATCTGATATTGATTCTGCTGGGATGATGGAGCCAATTCCATTGACAGAAGAATGGGTGGTTAAGTTTGGTTTTGAAAGGTTTGAGTTTGAATATGAAGAAGGGAACGAAACCACTTATGTATTAGAAAAGAAGAATGGTCACCAGTTCGTATTAAATGATAGTTTACAGCCTATGGATGGTGAAATCGCTATGCTTGATTATAAACTGCAATATGTTCATCAGATTCAGAATCTCTATTTTGCGCTTACCAGCGAAGAATTAATGATAGAAGGATAAAATATAGGGATTAAGGTTTTAACCTGTGTTGAAATTGGACTACTTAATATCTTTAAATCGGATCACTCCTGTAATCCGGTTTAAAGATATTTTTGTGTTTAACGCATTTTAAAAAAACTATTATGTATATCCCCAGAACATTTGAATTTGATAATCCGGCTGAGAAAATCGCCTTCATGAAGCAGTATAGTTTCGCGGTTATAATTACTTCCAGAGACAATATTCCGGTAGCTACCCATTTGCCTTTTTTCATAGATGACAGCTCAGGAAAGCTCATACTGAGTTCCCATTTTGCCAGGGCAAACGAGCAGGCGGGGTATATTGAGAACAATACTTCGCTAATCATATTTTCTGAGCCACATGCCTATATTTCACCCGCTCACTATAACAAACATGAAAGCGTACCGACATGGGACTATATCAGTGTTCATGCTTACGGAACAGCTAAGATCCTTGAAAGTGAAGAATCAAAGCTTAGAGTACTGCAGGAAATGATAACCTTTTATGACAAAAATTATATTGCGCAATGGAATAGTTTATCCGATAAATTTAAAATCAATATGATGAAAGGTATTGTAGCTTTTGAAATTGAAGTCACAGACTTGCAGGGCCAAAAGAAACTAAGTCAGAATAAGTCGGCAGGCGAAAGGGAGAAAATTGTGGAGCACCTCGAAAAAAGTAAGGATGGGGTCGAAAATACATTGGGCAGATACATTAAGAATACCTTGTAGCAGTGCACAAAAGTACTATCTTGCATCCGGTTTAAAGCTGTAGAAAAGGATTGTATTATTAATAGAAGGAACTGGTAGTTTATGAAAAAAAGCGCAGGCTGTGATCTTAAGACTTGTTTTATGTGTCAGATGGCACTTGAAGAGTGGAAGCCGGCAATTGATAGTCACCGTAAAAATTTTACGGTAAAAAAGGGAGAATTGATTTTAAAAGAGGGTGATCCTGTAACCGGAATCTACTTTGTTTATCAGGGTAACGTTAAAGTACATAAAAAGTGGGGGGATAAGGAAATTATTATTCGTTTTGCCAATGAGGGGAAGATTTTTGGACATCGCGGATTAAGTACCAGTCAATCAGTTTACCCGGTATCAGCCACTGCACTTGAATCAACATCTTTGTGTTTTATACCTATAGACTTTTTTATGAAGACTTTAAAAGTGAACCACGATCTTGCATTTCAGCTCATGCTGTTTTATGCTGATGAATTGCAGGAGTCTGAAAAGAAGATGCGTGAACTTGCTTTGATGTCTGTCAGAAGTCGCTTAGCGGTCTCTTTGCTGTATTTGAAAGAACAATTTGGTGTAAAAGATGGAGCAATTAATATTGATATGAGCAGACAGGATCTGGCCGCTTATGTAGGGGCTACCTACGAAACGGTGTTCAGGATGATGAATGATCTGATGCAGGAAAATATGATTTCGTTAACCGGTAAAAAAATAAGTATCAAAGATGAAGAGAAATTAACCGCGCTTACCAGGGAACTGCTTTAAATATTTTTATCTCTAAAACTTATAACCCAATCCGATTCCGGCAATCCACCTGCCGTCTTTTGTACTTGTTTTACTCGTGTAGTATAACGGAACCTGCAGCGCAAGATGTTTATATGCTGCGGTTAGCCCAAGTCCAAGTGATGGGGTAATCAGTGTGTTTTTCGGTGATCCTGTTGCCGCATTGTCCTTTTTTATTCTTAATCCTGGTAATAATCCAAGGAGAAGTAAGAACGGCTTTTTTGTGAATTTAACAGCCGGGCCTGCGCAATTGATATAAGCGCCATGATCAACATACCCGGCTATTATCATTCCTTCAAATAATACTGGTTTCAATGGAGTTCCATCAACTGTTTGTGAGTGTGCTGGCAATTGGAACATAGCCAGTGCAGCAATGAAGCTGAAGACAGCTTTTCTGAATTTGACTTTCATGTTATTGATTTAATCCAATATAAACAGTTCCGTTTTCTATTTTTACAGGGTATGTTTTCAATGCACACTCATCCCCGCTAAGGCATTCTCCAGTACTTAAAGAGAAAGTTTTTTTATGAAAAGGACAGGCTACTTTAGGTTCATCATCAGTTGTGCCGATCATTCCTCTGCTGATAGCCATTTGTTTACGGTGCGGACATTCATTTTGTGTTGCATACCATTCATTCCGGCGGGTAAAATAGAAAAGTGCAATTTGTTCTTCCCCGTGTTTTACACATACCCCTCCATTTTCTACTGCATCTTCTATGCGGCATGCAGGAATCCAGTTATTTGTTTGTTCAGTTGTCATGTTTCTTGAGTTAATTATGTCCATTCTGGTGTTTTCTTCTGTCCGCGCATTTCAACGAATGTGATAGAAGGGTCCTTCTCGTCCGGTGCATTGACGAAATGTGTAAACCTTTTTCTGATTGCCGGATTCTCTATAGCTTCTTTCCATTCACATTTATAGGCGGCAATGAGTACTAATATTTCCGCTTCCCACTGTGCCGACATGCCCAGACTGTCATTTACAATTACATTACGCAGGTAGTCAATTCCGCCTTCCATTTTGTTAAGCCAGGTCGCGGTGCGGGTTAAAGGATCAGCGGTACGGATGTAGAACATGAGAAAACGATCAATGTAACTAATACAGGTGTCGCTGTCCAGATCTGAAGCCAGCAGGTGAGCATGCTGCGGTTTACTGCCGCCATTGCCGCATACATACAAGTTCCAGCCTTTTTCTGTAGCTATAATGCCAAAATCCTTACTCTGAGCTTCAGCGCATTCGCGGATACAGCCACTAACTGCTGATTTGAATTTATGTGGTGCCCTTATACCTCTGTAACGTTCTTCAATCCTGATAGCAAAACTTACACTGTCATGCAAGCCAAAACGACACCAGGTGCTGCCTACACAGCTTTTTACAGTCCGTAATCCTTTGCCATATGCATGTCCGCTTTCAAATCCTGCTGCAATCAGCTCTTCCCATATAAAAGGGAGGTCATTGAGGTGTGCACCGAACAGATCAATCCGTTGTCCACCGGTTATTTTAGTATACAGATTATATTTTTTTGCTACCTGTCCGATAACAATTAATTTTTCGGGGGTAATTTCTCCTCCCGGAATACGTGGGACAACTGAATATGAACCTCCTTTCTGAATATTTGCCAGAAAGCGGTCATTACTGTCCTGAGCAGTATCATTGCCTTTTTTGAGGATCATTTCATTCCAAAGGCTGGCCAAAAGTGAAGAAACAAGAGGTTTGCAAATTTCGCAGCCATCATTTTTACCAAGTGTATCCAATACTTCATCATAGCTTTTTAGCTCATGAATATGAATCAGGTCATATAGCTCCTGTCTGCTGTAATTGAAATGTTCACAGATTACATTTCGTACATATTTTCCGGTTGATTTTAGAGCGTATACCATTAAATCTTTCATCATCGGCACGCAGCCGCCACAGCCAGTTCCTGCTTTTGTGCATTTTTTGATCGCATCAACGGTTTCACAACCTTCTTCAGTAACGGCATTACAAATTGTGCCTTTGGTAATCCCTTCACAACTACATATCAGTGCTGAGTCAGGCAGAGTTGTGATTCCTGCTGATCCGGCTGTATCTGAACCCCTTTGTCCCAGGATCAGATCTTCAGGGTTTGGAGGCAAGATAATTCTGTTGCTGGTTGTTTGCAGCAGCATATTGTATGCTGCTGCATCCCCAATTAATATACCTCCTAAAAGGTATTGCCCGTCATTGCTGATGTTAATGCGTTTATAAATGCCTTTATGAGTATCTTCAAAAATGATGCTCCTGCAATCTGGTTCTGTAATAAAATTATCGCCGAAACTGGCTACATCTATACCAATTAATTTGAGTTTTGTACTCATATCAAAACCCGTAAATAATTTGTCTGATCCGCAAAGATTAGCCGCAACTATCTCTGCCATTTCGTATCCGGGAGCAATGAGCCCATAAATAGTCTGGTTAAACAAGGCACATTCGCCTATAGCAAAAACATGAGGATCGCTCGTCTCCATTTTCTCATTTACGATAATTCCTCCACGACTGCTTACTTCCAGTCCGCAGAGTCTTGCTAATTCATCCCTTGGTCTGATCCCCGCTGAGATAACCAGCATATCCACAGGAAGTTCTGTGTCATCATTGAATTTTAAAGCGTTAATCTGATGATCGCCAGCTATACAGGCAGTACTCTTATTCAGATGTGTATGAAGACCCATGGCCTGCAGCCTTGATCGTAATATTTCACTTCCAGCACTATCAATCTGCCTGGGCATCAGTCTTGGGGCAAATTCAATAATATGTGTTTCTTTTATTCCTAAATCAATTAAAGCTTTTGCGGCTTCAAGCCCTAAAAGCCCACCGCCCATAACGGCCCCGTTCTTTGCAGAAGCTGCATAGCCTTTGATCATTTCCAGATCTTCAATGGTACGGTAAACGAATACACCATCTTTTTCTATACCAGGAATATCAGGTACAAAAGCTGAAGAGCCAGTTGCGATCACCAGGTAATCATAGTTTACGGTAATATGATGATGGGAATGCACCGTTTTATTGGATAAATCTATCTCTTTTACGGGGTCATTTAAGTAAAGCGTTATTCCCTGTTCTTCATACCAGCTTTCTGTAGATAAAGAAAGCTCGTCTGCTGTCTTTTGATTGAAATATTCACTTAAATGTACCCGGTCATAGGCTCTTCTTGGTTCTTCTCCGAAAATTATAAGCTTAAACTGGTCTGATTTTGCAATTATTTTCTCGCAAAACTTATAACCGACCATTCCATTTCCAATTACAACGATTTTTTTATGATTCATAGCTGTTTGTTTTATATATTTTCTATGTAATTGATTTATGTGTATGTTTTTTATTGGTTTTTGCTGATTTATTTATGTGTTTTTTATTTTATTGTTGTTTTATATCTGTTTTAATTGATTTAAATATTCTTTTTGTATTTAAAATTGATTATTAATATCAAATATAAGTTATTAATTGTCTTAATTTCAAAATTATATGATAAATATCATAAAAAATGATTAAATATGTATTATATATTTATTGTTTTGTGATTTTTATCATTAATTTTAAAATAAATGGAGATAAATACTGGTGAATTTGGATTATTTGTGATTGGAGGTGGTCCTGGAGACCCTGAATTGATCACTTTGAAAGGATATAATGTATTAAAAAGAGCTGATGTAGTTTTATATGATAATTTAATCAATCAAAAGCTGCTGGAAATTGTCCCGGACCATTGTAAAATGGTTTATGTTGGTAAACAGCCCTATGGAAACTACACTTCTCAGGAAATTATTCACGAGCTGATTAAGGAATATGCATTAACAAATAATGTAGTAGTTCGCCTTAAAGGTGGAGATCCTTATATTTTCGGAAGAGGTTTTGAAGAAGTGTTGTTTGCAGAACAACAGGGAATACCTGCTTATTATATACCTGGTATCAGCAGTATGCAATCTGCTGGCTTTAGTGGAATTCCATTGACGCACAGAGGCGTTAGTGAGAGTGTATGGATGATTACCGGAACTAAAAAGGATGGCAGCCTTTCAAAAGATCTGCAATGTGCGATTAAGAGTTCGGCTACAGTAGTGATCTATATGGGGATGAAAAAGCTCACAGAGATTTCGGATATATATAACCGCGCAGGTTTAGGGACGATGCCTGCCTCAATTATTCAGCATGCTACGCTGCCTCAGCAAAAACAGGTGATCTGCCAGGCTAAAGATCTGGAATCAGCAGCAGCTGAAGGCGGGCTGAGTTATCCGGCAATAATCATTATAGGGCAGGTAGTTGGAATAAAAGCTTCCGCTTTAAATCAAAAGCAAACTGAATATATCCATGCATTTACACAATAGAAATCTTTTATGATGTCCTCAACCAAACTAAAACCACTCGAAACGCTCCATGTCTTTTCTTTTAAAGGTGTTCAAATGCGTAGTTTTCACCTTACCTGGCTTACTTTCTTCATCTGTTTTTTTGGATGGTTCGGGCTCGCTCCATTAATGCCGGCTATACGTACAGATCTGGGTTTAAGCAAATCTGAAGTAGGCAATACTATTATTGCAGCTGTTTCTGCCACCATTTTTGCCCGTCTGATTATTGGTAAACTTTGTGATATTCTAGGTCCGCGAAAAACATATACCGGCTTACTTATTATAGGTGCTTTTCCGGTGATGCTTGTAGGTCTGGCTCATTCCTATACCAGTTTTCTGTTGTTCAGGTTAGCCATTGGTATCATAGGAGCTTCCTTTGTCATCACACAATTTCATACCTCGCTGATGTTCGGTAAGAAAATAAAAGGTACTGCGAATGCCGTTGCCGGAGGCTGGGGTAATCTGGGCGGAGGGATAACGAATATGATCATGCCTTTAATATTTGCTGTGATTGTTGGCTTTGGTTATACCGCAGCCGAAGCCTGGCGTTATGCAATGGTGATTCCTGGATTGCTCTTACTGGTGATGGCCTGGCTGTATTATAATTTTACACAAGACACACCCGAAGGTAATTATGATGCGCCTGGCTATAAACAGAAGACTGCTACCCAAACAGACTGGAGCATTCTGGCCGACTGGCGTGTCTGGTCATTAACTTTAGCCTATGCGGTTTGCTTTGGAATGGAAATTACATTTGACGGAATTGCTGCATTACATTTTACAGATACTTTCGGGCTCTCGTTATCCTCAGCGGGTTTTTGGGCTGGAATTTTTGGGATGATGAACTTATTTGCCAGGGCCTTAGGCGGAATTGCTGCTGATAAAATCAATAAGAAATATGGAATTCGTGGAAAAGGACTGTTGCTTGCGCTGTTCTTAATGCTGGAAGGTGCTGGTATTATTTTATTTGCCCATGCAGGTTCTCTGGAAATGGCAATTATATCTATGCTGGGTTTTGCCCTTTTTCTGAAAATGGCAAATGGGACTACCTATGCAATTACCCCTTTTATCAATGAAAAAAATGTTGGAATGGTGAGCGGGATTGTAGGCGCGGGTGGAAATGCGGGAGGAATGCTTTTTGGTTTTTTATTTAAGGCTGAATCGATTACTTATGTTCAGGCTTTCCAATACATAGGTTTTGTAGTAATAGCTGTAGGGGCGATTGTGCTGCTTACGCGTTTTGCAAAAGGAAAAAAGAATGCAGCGCAATATGTTGCTGATCCTGCATTGGCTGCTCAATAATATTATCTGATCGTTATGGCATTGAATAAAGAAACATTTCCTTCTACATGTTGCTATTGCGGTACAGGCTGCGGAGTACTGGTCAATAAAAATGAAAAGGGCTGGGTTGGCCTGGAAGGAGATCCGGATCATCCGGTAAACCGTGGAATGCTTTGCAGCAAAGGGATGAATTTACATTATACAGTAAATGACCGTTCTGATCGCCTGCTGTATCCTCAAATGAGGTTTAATAAAATGATGCCTTTACAGCGGGTTGGCTGGGATGCTGCTTTAGATAGAACAGCCGCAGTTTTTAAAACTTTTATAGACAAGTATGGCCCGGATTCTGTTGCTTTTTATATTTCTGGTCAATGTTTAACAGAAGAATATTATGTAGTAAATAAGCTGATTAAAGGGTTTATAGGGAGTAATAACATCGATACAAATTCCCGTTTGTGTATGAGCAGTGCAGTGGCAGGCTATAAAATGGCACTGGGAGAAGACAGTGTACCAGTTTGTTATGATGATATTGAACTAGCCGGCTGTTTCCTGGTGACAGGAGCAAATCCAGCCTGGTGCCATCCGATTATCTGGAGAAGAGTTGAAGCACATAAAGCCGCAAATCCGGATGTTAAGATCATTGTAGCCGATCCCAGACAGACAGATAGCTGTGGCATTGCAGATTTGCATTTACAGCTTAATCCAGGTACAGATATTACGCTGAACAATGCTATCGGAAGGTTATTAATAGAGCACAATCAGATCGATAACGAATTTGTGAAAAATCATGCAGAGGGTTTTGATCAGTATAAAAAATCTGTATTCAGCAGAAGTGTGAGTGAAGCCGCAGAGATTTGCGGTGTCACGGTTGCAGATCTTGAACTGGCTGCGCAGTATATTGGTGAGGCTAAAAGTTTTTTAAGCATGTGGACCATGGGCTTGAATCAAAGTGCTGTTGGTGTAAATAAAAATCTGAGTTTAATCAATCTGAACCTGATTACAGGACATATTGGTAAACCCGGTTCAGGACCTTTTTCTTTAACGGGCCAGCCTAATGCGATGGGTGGACGTGAGGTTGGAGGGCTTTCTAATCTATTGCCCGCACACCGTGATTTAAGTAATCCGCTTCACCGGGCCGAAGTACAGGCATTTTGGGGCGGAGGCGTGATCTCTGAAAAACCAGGTCTCAGTGCGACAGAGATGTTTGAGGCTCTGGAAAGCGGAAAATTAAAAGCAATCTGGATTATCTGTACCAATCCATTGGTGAGCATGCCTAATGTAAGGCAGGTAGAAAATGCGCTTAAAAAAGCAAAATTCGTGGTTGTTCAGGAAATTAGTGACCGGCCGGAAACACTGAAATTTGC
>Ga0247807_10001778_pt1 | contig 12371 bp, 7 predicted proteins | sample UWRJL074202C1_FD_179931 | JGI IMG/M metagenome (GOLD analysis project Ga0247807, IMG submission 179931) | Plant litter microbial communities from Arlington Agricultural Research Station in Wisconsin, United States - UWRJ-L074-202C-1 | ecosystem: Environmental > Terrestrial > Plant litter >...
CACCGAGTCTATCTCTCAACACCCATCTCCAGCATGAAACGGGTCACTCAATTGCCGTTGGCGGATGCTAGAACTGTGATTCAGAAGTTTTCGATACCGCAAGCTTCTGCCAGATTCACAAGAAGATGCTTCTCTGATGCCCGACCAACTGTTCATAGCTACAAAGCTGGAACTGCAACTTTGGGTCAAAGATATTTACACTCCACCCCAACCAAAGAAGCTACAATTTCCCCAGCATCAATTGTAGCACCTCCACCTCCGGCTCCTATTCCCAGTGCCGAACATGTAGATTCAAGGGTTGCTAGACGACGAAAACAAGCGGAGTTACTGAAGCGTGGGCAAGATATAAGAGATATAACTGGAGGAAAGGGTAGTGGTACAGCAAAGACGAAGAGATTTTGGAAGAATGTGCATGTGAAGCATACTGATGGTGGGCAACTTTCTTATTTATGATACGAGACCGTTCTGACGATTACTTAGGAGGATTACAAATTCATCTAGACAAACACCCGCTTCGCCGCCCCACGAAAGATATCCTCACAGTTCCTCATAATAAGCCCCATCTCGCATCAGCAATAGCTTTAGAATGGGATCTACTTGTCTCGGCCCAGCAGGCACTACGCCATCACCTAATACCTCTGACTTCACTAGCATCTCGTGCTTTGGACATTGCAGATGAAGACGCAAAGGGAAAGGGAGAAATACGCGCCAATGTTGTGCAGACAATGATGCGATACTTAGATACAGATTCCTTACTGTGCTGGGCACCCGAACCCGTTCCCGACCCACCAGGATACGAGACACACGTTGGGCGGACGGAGAGTTTGAGATCTATTCAAATTCGCACAGCGTTGCCTATAATACAATATCTAACGGAGAAGGTGTGGCCCGGGGTTAAAATAATTCCAGTATTGGACCCAAATAGTATCATGCCTCTTCCTCAACCACAAATGACAAAGGATGTAATACAGGGATGGGTTACTGGCCTACCAGCGTTCGAGCTGGCGGGACTAGAGAGAGCTGTACTGGCTCAGAAAGGGTTATTGGCAGCAACAAGGCTACTGGTGGAGTGGAGTACGGAACTGGCACATCTCAGAGGTGGAAATAATGCAGAAGAGAAAAAGTTTGGGGTAGAGGAGGCTGCACAAGCTGCCAGTTTAGAAGTGGATTGGCAGACAGGGATGTGGGGTGCAGTTGAAGACACACATGATGTTGAGCGAGAAGACATCAGAAGGCAATTAGGCAGTGTTGTATTATTAGTGTCTGGAGTTAAAGTCTAGAGGGTTCTGATGGCCTGAAGGTCACTGTATACATAGCATCTCAGCATATCACGAATGGGGAGACAAACTACCTAGAGCCGAGTGAAAATTCAGATCCTGGTCGTGGTCTTCCCATTGAGCAGTTCTTTGGCATTTCACATATTATCTGCTTCAATATCACAGGTGTATTTGGCAAGCCTTTCCAATTGCAGCAGCACTCTTTTAGATATTTTGATGATTAGAGTAAATCTTTGTCTCTTTTACTGACAAGGAGTGAACTATACTCCCGCGTTCTTTGTTAGAGTCGCTATGTAGTTTCAACATATATATAGTATTATTTGCAAATGAGAGTTTATATGGACCACAGTAATCGTAATATTTTCATACCAATGTTTTAGCAGCTCATTATCGTTCCAGTGGCATTATACAACTAAAGACTCGAATCAATAAATCTCCACGATTTCTCATAGGACTTCCTGGACAGGAAGATCAGAGCGAGGATCGCGCTGGCCAACCCGATCAAGAGATTGCCTTTCTGAGAGCCGCCGGGGACAACGTTGTGGAACTGGAACTTTAACCAACAGGGTTTGGGATGATCGCCTGCCTTTCACCGATGATGACCAACTAGGTAGACAAACTTCTCCGTATTTTGACGACTATCAAGATGGTCAAAGACATTTCAATCATTATGGTGAAGAATATCATTCTCACGACGATGAAATTGGTGGGGAGTCTTCCAGAGAGTCTTCTAAATTGAGAAGACCTCCATGGCTAGCAGATCGTCGCGAGAACGAACAGTCTTGGAGACAGGTTTACAACCGCGAGGAATCTACCCTTGGTGGCATGACTCGCAGTCAGGATTCTTCCAGGTGGTCTTCCATACATCATTCCAGAGAGTCGTCCAGAACCCGAACGTGCTCATTTGTACCTCGCCAGAGCAAAGATGACAGACCAGGACCAGAGGTTAGGACTGCTGGCCCAATGGGAAACACAGGTTCGGACAGGCAATGCAGAAGTCAGCTACCAACACCGCCGTCTTGAATAACTGCTTCCAGTGGCCGCGAGCTTATGGTTTCTGGTATCAATCAGCGGATTAAAATTAGGGATGAGCAAGGCCAGGCAGCACTAAGACGTGCAATTGATGCATACCTTGAGGATACCCCGGACTTGCTTCCAGGTGCGCGGAGAAAACTGCCAAATGGAACGATAAAACACATTGACATAACTTTGAACCCAGGGTCAGTTGATAGTGACATCCAAAGAAATCTACAGAGTGCGTTTGATATATTACAATGGTCGGACTTACACGGTGCTATCACAATTCATAAGATCACTGTGGAACCAGATATAGAACCTCTGTCCTGATTCCGGCTCTAGACCTTTATTCATAGCCACAAACAATACGAAAACTTCTATCCAGAATCTAATGAAAAATCAAATTCCGTGAAGAAATCCCTAACCCAGCGAAAATGTAATCTACTCTCTAATTGTTCGCGTCCCATATGTACCTACCGCCACGAAGGAAGCACAACTGGGATCGATAGTGCACGAGCCGAGGAAAATGGCATGTATTTCCGCTATAATCTGCGCCGAATCCTGCCCTTACCAAAGTCCGTTTCCGTCTCTGGGACTAAGCAGTCACTGCTTTATCCAAGAGTGAGCAATCCTTGAGCCAGGCTATAGAGAAGGCGGCTCTTTTAGGCAACTTGACTAAGACTATTACTAGCTGAGATTGGGAAAAATAAAGCAGAGATTCTTCCGGGGTCAAAATTAGACCACCGTCAGGTGGAGCCACCTCCCTCCCCAAACTTTAGAGAACATCATATTTAACTTTACTTACTTGGATACCAATACATCGCGTCGATCTATTGGCAATTACCGCTTATTCAACTCCTTTCTGCAGGCCAGGAACTAGTTCACTCGTTATACTCGTAACGATTGTTCCCCACCGCCGATATGCTTCTCTCTTTGTTTCTTAAGTTTATTGATCCATAGATAGCTAGCAGTTCCAAAACCATGTCTGCGCGGTGAAGTTTCAGGAATGAAAAGGTTATAGTTTGTTAATAACATCTTTACGTCAACTTTCCACGAACGTGATTAAATGGACCTAGCCCTCAAAAGGATGATAGAAGTTGGTCACCTAGTTCAGCTTATAACACCAGCAAACCTCAGTCCAGTGACCGTAACGCTGTTTTATTGTAGCGACAACATCAATCAAAACAAGGCTATATTTGATCTGCTGATAGGAACAGATGCTAATTTATCTTAGAGATCCAGTAATGTAGACATGAAAAGCAATACTTGCTTCTCGGTAAACTATCCCTTCAAAATATAGTAAGATTCCCCTAAGAGCTTGCTCTCTTCCTCATTGGGAGGTAGGGCTCGTTTTAGGAGTGCTTTATTTTTGGAAGTGAACTGAACAACAAACAACACGCCTTCTGAGCTGATTCACGAAGGATTGAGGTTTTCTGGGTTTAAACATCCGATGATAAAAACCTTTAATTTCTTATTTAGCTAACAGCAATAGGATGAAGTCTTCTTGTCTTTACCTCGGACAAATATAATTCCGCACTTTTTAGACGTAATCCGACCTCACTGATCCGCTAAAGAATAATCTCAAGCGTCTAATCTCACAACAAAGAGAAGACATGTTCGTTAGGACCGTCTGGTGAAGCCTCTTGAAAGGCTTCACCAAACATGATAGTATCAACGTAACACTCGCCAAGAAATTTGAAGCCAGCGCCCATCGGTCGTAAGACGTAGGGTATCTTGCCTCCGTAAAGTACAACCACAATATCTTCCTTGCCCATATAGGCTGGTCCTATTCCGTAGATTCCACCGGTTGTGCGGAAAAATCGTCGTTGGTCACATACCCGTGATGATGCAACCTTATACCGCTGCCAATCGCCCTTGCACGTAGCGATCTCGGCCGGAGGGAACGTGTCATTTTGTTGACCTGTGCGATGGAAGAGATGCTGGATGAAGGCAGCGAAATCCGCATAGAATTGTGACCTATCATCTTGTTCCATCCCCATGACACTTTCGTGATTTTCAGTTACTCCAGATGTCAAGATGAGAGCCAGAGCAATGATAGATTGATGCTTGCTTGGGTAGGAAGTGTCGTCTTTTGAGCAAATGTTCCATAGATCAAGGATAATGTGAGGTTGAGACTTCTCGTCTGAGTTTCTGAACATACTTATGTCCATCATGCCAGACGCAAACTCAATGCTATCGTAATATATCCCGCGCAGATTGAGTCCTCCTGTGCTTGTCAACGAAAAGTCTGCCACTGCGTGACGGCCGCACGAGGACCAGGACAGTGCCTTGCTGTGCAGCATCATGACTTCAGTAGATGTGTCCCAGCGTGGTACCCAGGACGGGATATCCACTTCATGCTCGTCTATCTCACCATGCTTCACATAGGAAAGCACAGCAAGATTCCCGCTACTCTTGATCGCCATGAGTGCTACATCGAGATATACTTCACGCAGAGACTTTTTGTATTCAATATCTACCATTGGTTTCCCGTTGCTTGTCTGGACAAGACCTAGGAGACCATACACCTTGTCTTTCGGGTCTGTCGATTCGAAATCACGATACTTTGCAAGAGTTTGCAACAAATCGAGCTCATCTCTGTCGCTATCATCAAACATACAGTAAGCATTGTAATAATCAATATCATCTAGATGACTAGGCCCATCGAAGTCGCTCTCAGACATCTGGCTGGTAAGCCAACATGCAGTCACACCTACCATATTCCAGGAGATAGAATGGCCACCCACGAGAACGATTGAGTCACGAGCGAGGGCGATCTCTTGTATGCACCATACCCTAGTGAACCATGGTCTTGCGAAGAACTTTCTCAGCGCTAGCCACGAGCGAGGATGTTTTGGAGTGCAATGATCTCCGAGGCTCTCCAGCTGATCGAGTGTTACACCGTTTAAGCCCTGATATGCGATTGCCAAGGTGGTTAGGTCTGCGTCGATTCTCTCAGCATGTTCGCTGCATGCCACATAGATAGTCTTCATGAGAGTAATAGCTGCATTGACGTCTTCTCCGTCCTCCAAACCTAGCCATACGACTACCCGAGAAGCGCGGGAGTATATCCCTCTCATTAGCTGCACCTGCTGATTCCTTTCCTCAATATCATCTTGATTGATGCAGATTGCATCTGCCCAGATAAGTCTTGCTGAATTCGGCTGTCTAAGGTGGTGTAGGGCTTGGTAGAGGTTGGCAGTGATGGAGAATTCGCCCTCTACACATTCTATCTTCTGCCTGATTTTCGCATCCCCCCAAACATACGAGAGCGCCTCGAACCCTAGTGCCTTATCCAATTCGGACTCGATAAGTTCACATTGGATAGGGTCTGATTCTAATCCAGGTAAAAGCTTCAAAAATCGGACGTGTAGCGGCAGCAGCCTCTGCGGATAAAAGACTGACATGACCAGGATGTAGTCAGCCCCATAATAGAACTAGAATTCACGACTCCAATCATGCCAGACAAGACATATTAGGTAAGTATCGCGTAGTAGATGTTCAGGAGTAATGAAGTCTTCTAAATATGTGGGAATAGAAATAGTGTTTGCATCTGGAAGGCAAAGCTTACTACCACCTTTGTTTTGGGGCGGACGATTGAGGCCGCTCATTGGGAGTAGAGGCGAGGGTAACTAAGTAGCGCCTGAGTAGAGCAGATGCTGACTAACCGCGTTAGAAACGAAGTGAAATCGGTTTCGGCGCGGAATACCAATATAATCTACACCGAATCTTGCTCTCACCAAAATCCATTTCCGTCTTTGGACCTGAGCAGTCGCTGCTCTAACCTAAGTTGAGCCCTGAGCCCTGAGCACGCTAATGAATCAGCCAGACCATACTCAGGGGGATCCTTTTCTAGCCCCTCGCGAATCAGTTATAATATCCTTATTGTCTGTATATAAATTCTGCTAATGCCTGTTATTCTAGAACATAGCCACCTTTTGTAACCTATTATAGTATGATGTCGTGATAGTATCCGTTCTCGCTCCCCTGCCAAAGTACAAGGATCCAGGAGCACGTGACTCAATTCTGAGCACTTGTTCAACTTCGATGCTATAAGAACTCGCGCTCAAATACAGTCGATTATCACACGCCAATCTTAACAAGAAGAAAATCTATTTTTGTTCGGAAACGTGAGCAAAGCTGCTTTATCGAGAATAAAGGGTGAGTTATAGCGAGTAAGGGTGAGTCGAAAGTAAGTCGATAGATCACGCTTAGGGGGTTCCCCTTCTGGCTCCCTCGAGAATCGGTTATAGTTTCTATATTATCTAAATATAGACTTTTGCAAATCCTACTACTTATAGCATAGCCACATCTCTGAGCCTATCAAGATATCGTGACAATGGCCGTTCTCGGTCCCCTGTCACATTTATCAAGGGTCCTCCTTATGGGAGTCGATTTGGGTCCCCTTTTTAACCGAAGGGGCCTTGCTTAATGCCCCTCTCAACCTCTCCTCAACTCCCCTCAAACAACCCAACTCGTATACGAGTATACGATTTCAATTGTCTAAGAGCTTTATCAAAATTTTATATAGTTATTTAGAAAGGTACCACTTCTCTTCGATCAATACACCGTCGCCGAGATGAGTCTGTCTATATACGTCAACGAAGCATGCCTGCTCTTCTTAAACTACGGGAGCGTGCCGATGTGGCCTGATCCTACACAGTACCGAGTAATATAGCTGGCAGGGGAATCGGGGACAGGAGTAAGAATTTGCATAGGGGGAGGGGGTGGAAGGGGAATGTGAGGGATAAGGTGAATGGGGGGATTGGTGTTAGTTTTAGGAGAAGTAATAGATTGGCGTTTGGGTTGATAAATGAAGGAAATAGGATGGGGTATAAGGGGGGCCCGGCGTAGGCAGGTGGGTTTGAGATAGAGGATTGGGGGAGTGGGAGGGGAAATGTGGGAGGTTATCCTGGGTATTGAGTTAGTGACTTTTACTAAACTTTAAAATGGGAACTATAATTATGTTCACAGATGGAGACACTTTTAGTATACTCGATTTGAGCTTTGAAAGTGAGTACTTTTGGTTCAGATGCCGGCTTGAAATCAGCGAGCAAGGCTATAAATCGAAGCCGATCAAAATTTCAGTAAACGACTTGTTTTTTAACAATCTACAATAGAGAGAGAATGGGAAAGTCTTCAGTTTGAACGTCAAACAATCATCAGCGAGTATTGAGATATATATAATTACTATCAATTTCCAGAATCCCAAATTTCAACTTTCTCAACTAGTCTTCCAAGGTTTGATTATTCTCCTCACTTTATATTTATCACCAACATGCCGCCACATGAGCCAAAATGTAAAAAGACCGACTTTCCGCTCTATCTTTTTTTACTTTTTATCTAGATTATCCGTTGTCGGCGCCGTAATGTTCTTTTCTATGTATGTGAATCTATTTGCCTTCTATAATAGCTTGCCAGGCGGTGTTGCATTCAGAAAAATTTCAAGCTTCAATTTATCTGTCTTCTTTATATTCCAGTCCATAATTTGCTGTGCAATGCCTCTATAACAATATTCTGGGTGTGTGAAAACATTGAAGAGATCTTATTTCAATATGAGCTTGAAGAAGAGAATGACTTGAACAAGTGAAATAAAGGCATAAGTAATATATACAAATAAGGCCTTTGGCCCTTTTCAAATCTCGGCCTCCCATAATTCTTCAATGCCTTCTCAGCAAACTTTCTCAAACTATCATCCAAAAACCAAGTAATATCTATAGGCTGCAGATCAGCAAACGGGGTTTGTTTTATGGATATTCTACAATGCGCCTTCTACTATTTTGCTACTTTCGACATCGACTACTTTTTGCCAGTAGCTTGACAGATTATAGGCATGCAACATCTTAAGTTGTTTGCTGGCCTCTTGCATGGCGGCATGGCGAGCCTCGGGCCCGGGTCTATGGATAGGGAGAAGAATATGAAGAAATCTTTATAATGGGGATTTGTATACTTCTAATATGCATTTGACGAGGGCTGGGAAGTCGGCTTCGGGGTTGATATCTTGGATCTGAAAAGCCATTGTGGCGAATCTCAAAACGGGCATATGATTGAAAACCAGCGGAAAATGTATAGCATAACAAATGACTTGTTTAGATACTGTCCAATATAGTCTTGACAATTATATAATACAACTTTTTATATCATTTCAGTATTTGTATTTGATAACTGAGTTAAGTTATTTGGAACTGGATATATTTCAATATTATATGCCTATATTAGCCTAGAGAAGATTTGATTTATATGTGCATATGCGGAATATTGTCAGCTGCAGAAACCATTCCTTGAAATTCGAAACTGGGGTATAAATCCTCAAACCTTCCTAGGCGCAGCTGCAAAACTTCTTCAATATGGGGGCACAGCACAGAGATTACTAAGAATATATATAACATTTATAACTTCCTTTTAGCCTATATATAAGCTCAATAATATAATATATTTAAATTGCACTCAAATTTAAATAAGGACAAATAAATAGAGTTTTCTTTTAGCAACAATCAAAAACTTCATAAACGATTAAAATAATATAAATCAGTATTTATTAATTTATAAGTTAAATAGAGGATCAGATAAAGTAAGAAAAACTAACTATATTTAATAAATATATAACAGTTTAATTAAAGGCTTATGAAAATTGAAATTATATATTGATACTGTAGCTCTTTCTATATATTTGAATAAGAAATCCGTCTTTAAATAAAAACCGATTCGCATTTTCAGCAGTCGGAGCTAAATAACTTTCATTATTTTAATTTGGCATTAGTTGCATCTTCTACATTCTCTAGATAAAATTATTATACTGGAAATACAGCAAAGGGTTTGGCAGTAATGCAAATGCAGTTTTTCATATTTGCTGGAATTTGTTACTGCGCCTCTGCAAGTATCAAGACTCGAAATATTCAACAACTTCTAATATTTTCGAATTGCTAGCGAATATATTTATATACCTATGCAGAATAAAAGCTCCAAACTTTGGCAGATTATCTATTTCATTATTGTCTATCTACTTAATATATACTTATACTTTCAGAAAATCGCTATAATCATTTCTCTCAAAAACTAGCTTTTAACAGTTATCTTATACTGACCAAAAACAATAATTACAATATATCTATCAAACAGTGCTATAGACTTGACTATGCTCGGTCCAGGCTGTGTTCTGAGTAACTATTACACTGTCTATTTAGTAACTTTCACTCTCAGTGTCTTCTAAGAAGTATCCCCTCCGATTGCTGCTGATATCGAGACGGTGATTATAATTGTAGTCCGCCGAGGAAAAGTTGTTATCACTGAGAAGTTGCTCGAAAGAGCCTTCTTCGCTCCTATATTGCTTTCGGCGGGCGCTGCTTCTTATGCCTGATAGTATCGGTTTGGACAGTGCAGCAGTATAAGTCTTAAAAGGATTATTATATTTCATTTTGCAATAGACAGATATCAGTATTGATATACACACGCCAATAACGGCGGTATAAATCTCGACTACAATAGCAATATCTGAGGGTATAAATTGTACTGATAAAGTTAATATATAAACTGTAAATCTATCTGCAAAATTATTTTATCGAGACTTACAGCTAAAATTGGTGACGCCTTCTCTTACTATAACTCTTGTCGAAATCGTGTAAACCAGACTAGCGGCAAAAGCTCTGAAGTTTACAGATCAGTCATTACTTTTCTTGAGCGCAGCAGTAACAAAGCAGAGTAATACAAATATTTATATGCTGTCTAACAGAAAGACACAGCCGATAGTAAGCTTCTGCTTCGTCGAGATATATAGCTTCGATATTTCCCAAATGGAGAGAGTTAACGCAAAGAAGTCAATGATACAATTAGCTATCGAGTTGCCGAGGAAGCAGAGTGTACTCCTTGCTAGATAGATAAATATTGTCAAACTTTCTGGTCATTAGCGCTGCTGCAACATCATCTTCCACCTTTTGCTGCAGCTGCCTGCCGTCCTCAATGCTGTTGTCGTAGTCCTCATCCTCCTGCTCCTCCACTGTCGCCGTTTGTCCTCCTCATCAAAGATGTAGGAAATCAATGCAGGACGAACCAGCTCATATTGCCTACTACACTTTGATCCATAGAAAGATGATCTGGGGTTTGACTACGGGGACGAGCAGGACGGAACATCGCAACCTCAGATCTGATAACAATGAGATCAAAGTAGTTAACTAGTTCGGCAGAAAAAGGATAGTAACGAAAAAAGATACAAAAGCCGTGGCCGGGCATTCTTAGAAAGGGCTAAAATCACGTAGTTTTGCGAGGAGAATCTGTCTTGAGATTAAAAGATGTATTATTGGGGAGCCTATTCAGGTTCCCTGGAAGCTGAGTTGGTCCCCTTGAATACAGTCGTGTAGAGTTGACAACTTTCGTATAGCAGAACCGAATGGTAAGTAAATCATGATTGGTCGCTAGAAGGGAGGGCAGGAACGTGACAGAGCAACCTGAGTAAAGGGTGAGGCGAGGGTAAGTAGCGCCTGAGCAGAGCGGCGACGCTGACTAACCGCGTTGGAAGCGACAGAGGTTAAGATTCGGCGCAGATTACCCCAATTGTCCAAAGTCAATCAAGTCAGAAGTGAGGACCGAGACCGAGGTCCAAGCAATAACACAGCCAAGAAGATCAAGACGCATTGCGGCGGCAGCGGAGGAGGTAACTAAAAAGAAAGTTGTGGAACAGGCTACGTCTACCATATCGCGGATTTTGGCATCTACCGTAATTTCTAAGGCTTTGAGGAAGAGAAAATGGTGACAGATTGTTTGATATGACCCACTTCATTTGGATAGTAAGGACCAATCATTTAGCATTAGTTAAGACTTATGAAACAAAATACATCTCCATTCTATATTCTCTAGAAATCAGGAAACTTTCGATTTTCCTAGTCTAACGGAGAATGCGAGTATTTTATAAACTTCAACAAAATGAACTGGTTCCTTTATCAAGTCGAGTAACCTATCAGTTTAATGATTTCTTGATTGAAATTGTAGTTTACAGAGCAATAATATCAACACTTATCCTCTCAATATAGCTGCCGAGATTCTTACACTATTGTTACTAGATGGATATGAATAATAGACGGTACTACTTCGCCATAAAACCAGCCCCAGACGCAACTATACAGATTCAATATTGGAGGAACCTTCCAGGATTGATTGCAGACGTTATGCCTACGTAATTCTTCTCTTTATAGAACGTATTGAGTTACATGATTGGCTTCAAGCTATAACGCGGTGTTGTCGAGGCTGCAGGCATTTGGCTCAAACTCAGTGGCATTGCAAAGCCTCAGGTGTGTAATCGGTGACAATCTGCCAAAAGCCAGGATTTGGACTTTCAGAAGTCACGTTTACCGCAGACTTATACGAAACCTCATAAGAAAAGATTTCATGCGTGTCGACTTACAGAAATAGGGTTTAAAATGTCTACCACAGCCTCGGTGACAAGATCACCTCAAACAAAAAACGCTTTGCAGCCTTGAATTAAGCATTATGACGAATTCGCCTACTAATGAGAGAGCAACCTGTAGTTTTTCTAACGTAAATTTAGTTAAATCAGGTTTAGCGTTTATGCTAAGTCAGCAATGGTTGGTTGTCATTCGTATCTACGAAAGAGCGACTCTTACTAACATAAATTTGCCCACACCAAGGATTTGAGCATTAGTTACACATTCCGGCGGATGATCAATAGAATGTTTGAAGACCAAGTGTTACTGACTTTTTACTTCCTAGTCTATCGGATGATTATAACATTCAAAGAAGACAGAAGGCTGCACTTCTCAGGGACAACCGATTCTCGCACTTACGCCTATTACAACGAGTCTAACAATGTAATATCGGACTCGTATTGAGCCTAGAGCTGATAGATTGATTACTATGATGATAAATATCAGTAATGAAATTACGTATAAACTAGTGAATTAGTAAATTTGGTTGGTCTTCGTGCTTCTATGTGCAATATAGCTACACTTTGCAGATGCTCTACTTTAGAACCTTTAGCCACAGACTAACTCTTGCATTGTTAAATATTGCAAGGTTCATCTCGTAAATGACGATGGGCTCTTATTCTGTCCCACACCGCGCACGCTT
>Ga0247807_10001779_pt1 | contig 12364 bp, 6 predicted proteins | sample UWRJL074202C1_FD_179931 | JGI IMG/M metagenome (GOLD analysis project Ga0247807, IMG submission 179931) | Plant litter microbial communities from Arlington Agricultural Research Station in Wisconsin, United States - UWRJ-L074-202C-1 | ecosystem: Environmental > Terrestrial > Plant litter >...
TAGTAGCTATTAAATCAGTTCCGATATAGCTAACAGTTTCGTCATGTTGAACATCGAAACCAACTTTCCAACCTTTTAATACAACGTTGTCAAATTTACCTTTAGTTCCAACTCTTAATTTGAAAGCTTGAGATTCAGCACTTGTATCTGCTGGTCCAAAACCAATTAAAGTAAGGTTTTTGATGTTTGGGAAAGAAATTGGAGCAGCTAAGTGGTTGTTAGAGTTGTTATCAGCTTCGATACCTCTGTTACCAGCGTTTGTTCTGATTCCGTACCAGTTTTCACCGTTTCCATTCCATCCTTCAGTCCAGTCAAATAAATCATCACCTACTAATGCAGCATCTTTGTTAGAAACTACTAAGTGTTTTGCATCAACAGTTCCACCGAACCACTCGAATCCGTCATCAGAGCTTTCGAAAATTTGAACGTAATCGATAACTGTTCCTTTTCCAACTCCAAATAAAGAAAGTCCGTTGAATTCTTTATCAGCAGTGTAAGCATAACCAGGATACTCAATTCTTAAATATTTAATTGATCCAGAGTTATCAGCAGCATCAGTTCCACCGTAAGCTAAGTCAGAAACTTCAGCTTGAGCAGTTGTTCCTTTGTTGATTGGAGCTTTTCCACAGATTACTAAACCACCCCAAGCAGCTGGTTTTTTTTCTGTAGCTGTAAAAACAACAGGAGTTGTAGCTGTTCCTTGAACGTCGATTTTTCCACCTTGAGAAATTGCGATATATCTGATAGATTCTAGTTTTGTTTTGTCTAAAGTAGTAGCTTCAACAGTTACTCCTGCTTTGATAGTAAGTTTTGCACCAGCATTAACTACTAATTTCCCTGTAAGTTTGTAAATTCCAGATTCTAAGATAACTTCTCCATCTTTAATCTCTCCTTGAAGATTGTCTCTGTTTACCACGAATGTAGAAGATGGTACTTCAACTACTGGTTCGTCATTGTTGTCGCTAGAGCAAGATGTTGTAAGTGTTACAAGCGATAGTGCCGCTAAACCGAAAATTTTTGAAATTGTGTTTTTCATTACTTTTTTTAATTAGTTTGTGTTTATGCAAAGTTGAGAACTTAAGACCGAATCAACGTTAAGCTGTTGTAAAGCGTTTGTTATATGTTTTTTAATCGAATGTTAAGGAATTGATAAGTCAATCCCTTAACCTCTTTTTTATTGTAATTGGTAATTTACTCCTAAACCAAATGTCATTCCTTTTTTATAGTTGAAAACAAGTACATCTCCACCAGCATTCTCCTGAACTCTTTTGAATTCTGGATTTAAAAGGTTTCTTGCTCCAAAATCAATCCCCAAACTTTTGTTTAGTTTAGTTTTGAAAACAAGGTCTAATGAACCCATAGCTTTGTCAACTAAATTTCCTTTTCCTTCAGATCCAATTGCGTATAGTTTATCAGAGTAATGATTGTAGGCAAGTGTTGCCATGATGCCAGAATCATTTTTGAAATTTTTAGTATACGATAAATCAGCATTCAAAATTAAATCAGAAGCTCCTGTAAAACCTGAATTGGTATCTGTAAGGTTAATGTTCATTTTGTTTTGTGTTTCTTTTTGAACTTTTAACTTGTCGATATCCTGATATGTTTTCATTAAAGAAGCATTAAAACCAAAAGAAAGCTTGTTTGTAAATTCTCCTTCAATTTCAAAAAGGTTTTTTCTTGCTTCTAATTCAACTCCATAAGCGTAACCGGAATCTCCAATGTTTACCCATGAAATATCATTAGATGCAGAGGCAACAATTACCTCATTGATTGGATCTAAGATATATTTTCCGAAAGCAGTAACAGAAAACAATTCGTCGCTTTTTGGGAACATTTCCCATTTAAGGTCAAGATTATAGTTTTGTGAAGGATATAAATTTGGGTTACCAATTTTAGTCTCCATTACATCTTCATAGATAAACAAAGCACGTTCTTTAAACTGAGGCAATGTGTACGTCTTGCTTGCAGCCAAACGAAGATTTTGTTTTTCGTTCAATTCATATTTCAATGCAACACTTGGTAAAAATTCATTTCTGTCAAATGTATTTGTTCCTCCTCCTGCATCAAGTTGTGTTCTCCAGTTCACGGTTTGTGATATTTTTTCATATCTAAAACCTAAAACAGAGCTTAACTTGTCACTTAGTTTGTATTCTATATTTGCAAATCCAGCGTGAATATCTTGCTTACCATCGTAAGTTTGAGGTGTCATTCCAGCAAAAGAACTAATAGAGAAAACACCGTTGTTGTAATTTTGCTGATTAAAGAAAACATCTAAATTATTTGGATCTACAGCAGTATTTTGACCAATCTGGCTTATAGGGAAGTTAAATTGAATAGCTTCGAAATCACGTTTTTTAAATTTACCGTTATAACCTGCTACGATTTTTCCTTTAGATTCTCCAGCTTCTTTATCGCCTAGTTTGTAAGTAAAGGCAAGATTAGCTGCTGTTTCATCTTCTTTCAAATTTTGATAGTATCTGTTGTTGTCTGTAGTTGTTCTTTGAGCAATTGTATAGATGTTAGTTGTTGGATTGAAGAACATTTTATTTTGAGTTCTGTCCGGCATATCACCTTTTACAGTGTTGTATGAAACTCCCCAGTCAAAATCAATTTTATCAGTTACCTTGTGGTTTCCTAACAATTGGTTGATGTAAACGGTGTTTTGCGTGAATGTACCTCTTTGAACAAGAAGACTTGCATTTTCATTATCATAATCACGATCACTTCCAAAATAAGTATCTCTGGTTTGTTCAGATGAATTAATAAATAAGAGGTTATATCCAATTTTATGATTTTTGTTAAGGCGATAGTTCGCATTAAACATTCCTGTAGTATTCGTATTGTACGTATACTTTTCTTGTTGAAAAGATTTTAATGACGCTGCCTGTGCATTTACACTTTGGCTTAATCCTTCTCTAAATTCATAACCATTGTTAAAGCTTGCAGTTCCAAAAACGCTAAGTTTTCCTTCTTCACCAATGTTAAACGTTTTTCCTGCTTTTACATTAAAGTTTCCTCCAAATGGACTTTCTTTTGCAGGATTAAGGCTGTTTTTGAAATTATATCCGTCTAAAGCATTTTGTGGAACACCATAAGAAACAAAACCTGTTTTACTTGGACCTTGTGATAATAAAAAATTATCAGCGTTTTGTAATGCGTTAGTGTTTACTTTAGATCCTAATGAAATTTCGAACATTCCTTTTCCGCGGTAATCTTTAGAAACAATGTCTACATTTCCTCCGGCGAAGTCACCATACATTCTTGACCCATAAGACTTGTCGATTGAAATGTATTCCACGATGTCAGTTGAAAAAAGGTCAAGTGCAATATTTTTTCTCTCAGGATCATTTGATGGTATTGGTAATCCATTCATAGAAGTAGAGTTATAACGGTCACCAAGTCCTCTAACATATACGTTATTGCTTCCTTCTTGTTTAGAAACTCCAGAAGTTTTTGCAACGGCAGCAGCTACATCGCCCACACCTTTTCTTGATAATTCCTGTGCACCAATTGACTGTTTAATGTCAACTGCATTTTTTTGCTCTAAAAGCAAAGCAGATTCTTTTTGTTTGTTTACTGCAGCAGATTTTACAACAACATCCTGAAGTGTATAACCTCCTGAAGTAAGGATCTGATTAACAGTTGTGTTTTGACCTGCAACTACAGTTACCGGTTTTTCAACAGATTCGTAACCAACGAAACTAAAAATTATAGTGTAATCTCCAGGATTAACACTTAGCGAATATTTTCCGTCAAAATCAGTGTTAGCGCTAACGTTTGTTCCCTTTAAAAGGACATTTGCAAAAGGTAGTGCTTGATTGTTCGATTCTTTGTCTGATAATACACCAGAAATCGTACCTTTGGTTTGTGCGATCGAAACCGTACAGATAAATAATGTAATTAATAGAAATTTTAAATTGAATTTCATCTTAGTTGTGTTTAATTTATTTTTTGGCAAAGAAAGAAACGCACTGTAAAGTTCATGTTAGGCACTTGTTATGTTTTTGTGTGCTGTAGATTATCAAATTGTTACGAGATTAAATTACCGTTAACAGGGAAATTTAACGGTTGATTTATTATTATATTTACCATCGCAATCAAAAAACATCAGATTTCTAACGATAAAATTTGATGACAAAACTCAATTTTTGCTACTTTATGAAAAAAACACAAACCAAGATTTTATTGGTCGACGACGAACCGGATATTCTGGAGATTGTAGGCTATAACCTTGCTCAGGAAGGCTATCAAATTGTAACAGCTTCAAACGGAAAAGACGCTATAGCAAAAGCCCAAAAAGAAATGCCGGATCTAATTATTATGGATGTGATGATGGCAGAAATGGACGGTATGGAAGCTTGTGAACACATCAGAAAAATTCCGGAATTAAATAACGTTATTATAACATTTTTGACAGCAAGAAGTGAGGACTATTCTCAAGTTGCTGGTTTTGATGCTGGTGCAGATGATTACATTACCAAACCAATAAAACCAAAATTATTGGTCAGCAAAGTAAAGGCTTTGTTAAGAAGGTTAAAAGAACAAGAAGTCGTTAGCGATACTCTAAATGTTGGCGGAATCGAGATTAACCGTGAAGAATATAAGATCATTAAAGGCAATGTAGAAATTGCTTTACCAAGAAAAGAATTTGAATTGTTTTATTTACTGGCTTCAAAACCTGGAAAAGTTTTTAAAAGAGATGAAATTCTCGATAAAGTCTGGGGCAATGAAGTAGTGGTTGGAGGCAGAACAATTGATGTTCACATCAGGAAATTACGCGAAAAGATTGGCGAAGATCTTTTTAAAACCATAAAAGGAGTAGGTTACAAATTTGAAGTTTAGATTTTTTTAATGGACTAAGATTCTGAGCTGCTAAGTAGCTAAGGTTTTTTAGTATTGCGTTGAATTTCAGTTTAAGATTTAAATCAACCTGATACATCAATATATAAACCATATAAGGGGTTAAAGATCGTTTGAACTTTAATTTTTTATATGGTTTTTGAGTTAACTTTGTTTCGGTCAAATGATAATTCAGGAGAATTTCTTAACTCAAAAAAAATAAACATTCTTAATCTCTAAATGATTAAATACGATCAATGAAAATTAATTTTAAAAAAACATACAAATTTGCTATAAAATCGGCATTATACATAAGTCTGTTTTCAACAGGCTTTGTGCTTATATTAATGTCTTTGTTTTATAAAGGTCAATTAAAATATCAAGTTGCATTTGGATCAATTTTTATAGTTTCCATTTATATTTTTTCATTTCTGGTTTTGCAATATAGAGTAGAACGTTTTATTTACAGAAGGGTTAAGAAAATATACGATGAGGTTTCGTTACTGGAATCTACAACACTTATTAATCAGCCCATCACTACAGATATGGAAACACTTTCACGCGAAGTGAAAAAGTTTGCTACTGATAAAAAGCTCGAAATCGAAATGCTTGAAATCAGAGAGCAGTACCGAAGAGAGTTTTTAGGAAATGTTTCGCATGAACTTAAAACACCTTTGTTTACCGTTCAGGGTTATGTTTCGACGTTGCTTGATGGTGCAATGGATGATAAAAATATCAGGAAAAAGTACTTGAAACGTGCAGAGAAAGGCGTGGAGCGATTAATCTACATTGTCGAAGATTTAGATATGATTACAAAACTGGAATCCGGTGATTTGGACTTAATGATTACTGATTTTGATATTGTCGAACTTATCCAGAATGTTTTTGAATTATTAGAAATGAAAGCTGATAAAAAGAAAATCACTTTGGGTTTTGAAAACAAGAACACTAAATCTTTAATCGTTCGAGGAGACCAGGACAGAATTCAGCAGGTTTTAGAAAATCTGATTGTAAACTCTATTAAATACGGTAAGGATGGCGGGTTGACAGAAGTTGGTGTAGTAAACCTTACCAAGAAAAAAGTTTTAATTCGAATCAGTGATAATGGAGAAGGTGTTGAGAAACAAAATATTCCAAGACTTTTTGAACGTTTTTACAGAGTAGATAAAAGCGGAACCCGTTCTGAAGGAGGTTCTGGTTTAGGACTTGCAATCGTAAAACATATTATTGAAGCGCATAAAGAAAAAGTATATGTAGAAAGTGAATTCGGTATTGGTTCTGAATTCTCGTTTACACTCGAAAAAGCACATAAAAGCGTAAAAGCAGAAGTTAAATAATTGTAATATTAAAATTTCCTGAGCATCTTAAAATAAAGCTTACCAGCACCAATAATACTAGCATAACGATTTGGAAACAAATCTTCTTATTATGATAACGCCCTGTTAATGATTTATTAACATTGGTGATACATCTTTGCATCCTGAAATGTAGTGCATTAGATAAAAGAAAATGATAAAGAGAAAAATAATTGCAGTTTTATTGCTAATTACGTGTGTTGCCAATGCACAGGATTTAAAAAAAGAGGATGTAAAGAAAGAAGTAATTCGTCTCCTGGATTCAATAAATAAAGCAAAACTTCCCGATACAGAATCCGGAGTAAGTAATAATGAGTATTGGTATGACAAAATCTCTTTAAGAGGATATGCACAAATACGATACAATGGTTTGTTTTCGACAAATGACAAAGTATCTTGTGATCAGTGTGATAAATCTTGGGGAACAACCTCTACAGCTCCGGATGCACAGTCAAATAATGGACTTTTTATAAGACGTGCCCGTTTAGTATTTTCAGGTCAGGTACATTCTAACGTGTTTTTCTATTTTCAACCTGATTTTGCAAGTTCACCAAGTACCGGTGTTCAGAATTTTGTTCAGATTCGTGATTTATATTTTGATGTTTCTTTTGATAAAAAAAGAGAATATCGACTTCGTGTAGGTCAGAGTAAAATTCCTTATGGTTTCGAAAACATGCAGTCAAGTTCTCAGCGATTAACGTTAGATCGTAACGATGCTATGAATAGCGCGATACAAAACGAGCGTGATTTGGGAATGTTTTTCTATTGGGCGCCAAGCGAAATAAGAGAGCGTTTTGCTATGTTGGTTAAAGATGGTTTTAAAGGATCTGGTGATTTTGGAGTTTTTGGTCTTGGAGTTTACAACGGACAAATTGCGAATAAACTAGATGGTAACAGAGATTTAAACGTAGTAGCAAGAGTAACGTATCCATTTGTTATTGGCAACCAGATTATTGAACCCGGAATTCAGGCATATACCGGAAAATGGGCTTTTACGGGAGAAATTTCGCAAGGAGTTGCAGTAAACGATCCGCAATATGTAAAAGATCAAAGAGTTGGTGCTACATTTGTCTTATACCCAAAACCTTTCGGAATACAAACAGAATACAATGTTGGTAGAGGTCCGCGTTACAATTCCGTTACAAATGCTGTTGATGAAACAGATTTAAACGGAGGATATGTATTACTCAACTATAAATTAGATTTAAAAAAGCAACGTCTTTATCCCTTCGCAAAATTCCAATATTACGATGGAGGAAAAAAATACGAAAAAGATGCCAGAAGTTATGTTGTTAGAGATTACGAAATTGGTGTAGAATGGCAGCCACTCGAAGCATTTGAACTAACAGCGCAATATGTTATTGCAGACAGAACTTTTCAGGACAGCGCTCTTCCTGTCAACAGACAGCAAGGAAACTTACTTAGATTGCAGGCGCAGTTTAACTTCTAGTTTTAGTCTTCAAATATAGAAAATAGGGCATCCCAGTCGATGTCATTTTGAAATTGAGATAAACCTTTAAACGATTTTACTTTAGAAAGATCTTCGATAGTAAAGTCGTTTTGCGTTGCATAAGGTACCAGATTTTCATTCTGAAGTTTTATCGCAAGATATTCCTGCTCATATTGCCCGGGAGTTGGAATAAAAAAAGCTTTCTTTTCCAGCTTCGCCAAATCCATAACCGTGGTGTAACCGGAACGGCATAAAACCAAATCACTTTCGTTAAACGTTTGCTCCAATTGTTTAGAGTTCATGAAGTTGTAATACGTTACATGATCTATTTCTTGTTTGGTCTGTGTTTTTTCGACCACACCTTTTACAAAAACCACCTTGCCTTCGTAGCGTAATACTTCCTGTTTTAGTTTTTCTTCCAGAAACGTACGTTGAGGTTCCGGGCCAGATAAAATAACCATTAAATCGTACACTTTTGGTGTCTCTTTTTTACGCATTCTACTTAGCGGGCCAATATATTTTAGGTTGAGATCATTGGTTTTAAGATGTCCCAGTTCTCCCGTTAGATTTATTTCGGCATCAGTATCAGGAATCCAGCATTCCGTATATTTTTTCATAATTTCCTGATGACATTTACTCGTAAACCAGGTTGTATTTCCGGTCATAACATTCAATTGATGCGTCATGAATACAGAAGGAACTTTTTTGCTAAATACACCCAGACGATTATCAGAGATAATACCATCAATACCATGTTTTTTAATCCACGATTTGACTATTTTTTTCTCGTCTAAAATGGCGGTTATCATTTTGGGTAGATTTTTAATCAGTTTCCATTTAAAATTTTTGCCATTTTTAGCATATTCGATATGATAGGATGGTAATTCAAGCGTTTGAATGTAAGGAAATTCTTTTCGTAATAAAGCCAGAGCAATTCCATCTGATGCAATGATCGGAATGTAATTGTTGTCCTGAAGTGCTTTTATAATAGGTATACATCTTGTAGCGTGACCTAATCCCCAATTTAATGGAGCTACGAGAATAGTTTTGTTTGCAGAATATTCAATACTCATATTTACTTGCTTTTTGACGAAGATATATAAATATGTCTTTTCTGTTATTTCGAGGATATTACTAAATTATTAACTCTATTGTAAAGTTTAGCTTATAAATTTACTTAAAAGGTTAAATGATAAATGAAAATGTTGCTGTAATGTGAAGAAATGAAAAATGATGCAATTGTTTTCTTTCAAAAAAAAAAGAGACTAAATTTATGTTAGTCTCTTTTGTAATATTTGAAATTGTTTTAATCCTGAATATAGGTTTTGTTTCCATTTGAATTAATGTAGTATTTGCCCCCTTTTGGTCCGGTATACACTTTTTTGCCATTATATTCTCCGGTAACTTTATCAGCAACTTTTGGTGCTTTTTCGTTCGTTTCTTTTACTGTTTTTGTTGTTTTGGCAGCTGTTTTTTTCACTGCAGCAGCATCTTTTTTTACAGCGTCAGCTTTAGCTTCCGTCTTTTTGGCGACAGCTTTAGTACTTTCTGCTTTTTCTTTAGTTGCTTTTTCTTTAGCAGTTTCTTTTTTAGCATCGGCGGTTGCTTTGTCTGCAGCCGATTTTGCTTTGTCTGATGCTTTTGTAGCCTTAGCAGCTTCTTTTTTGGCATCTGTTGCAGCTTTATCTGCAGTTTCTTTTTTCGCTTTAGTTGTTTTAGTCGCTGTTTGGCCGTAAAAATTACTAGACAAAACAACTATAAAACAAAGCAGTAATAATTTTTTCATAAGTTAATAGATTTAAATTTCAACTAAAATTAATAAATATATTGTAATGTTTTTCGCAAAGCACTAAAAATAAGCGCGAAGCTGAACGTTACCTGTATGAATCGTATTGCCCGTTTCACTTTTTCGTCCTTGATAATTAACATTGACGTCCAGAAACTGTGTTATGTTTTTCTGTAAAAGCAATTTCCAAACCAGGTTTTGTCCCTGTTGAAGCCCTTCGAGCATCTGAAACCCTACAGATGAGAATTCGTTTCCGCTAAATTTATTTTGGTAAAAAGAAAACTCTCCGTTAATTGTTACTTTTTTATCGCCTGCAAAAGAAAACGACGTTCCGATTCGGTTTTGCAATAATGTTTCAGAGTCACCAATTTGATTTTCTTTACTTTGAAATTCATAGAAGAAATCTAAACTTGTGTTTTTTGAAAACAGATAACTGATCTTAGGAGCAATTTGATACCCTTGCAAATCGTAATTCTTTTCTATAAAATCTTCAGATACTAATGTTGTTTTTATGGTTTTGGTAAACAAATTAAAGAGCCAGCTTTTTTGATACAAATGCGTGTATTGCATTTGGTGCGAATTGTTGGCAACATTTTGTGAACCGACAGAAAGTAGATTTTTACCTTTATTAATAAGATAGGAATAGGTTACAGAATGTTTTTGTTTGCCTCGGTTATAGTACAAACTATTTCTGAAACTTGAATTTAAGCCCAGCATATTCTCATCATCACCACTAAACGGGTTCAGTTCAAAGCTGTTGCCATTACTTCTAACCTTTCGATCCATGATAAACGAAGTTTGATTGTAGAAGTAAGAAGCCAGTTTTCTAAAACCCGTTTTATTTTGCCATTGCAGAGGATTTAACGTTACCGACTGTGAAAACTTGTTTTGATTCGTTTTGATGTAAACCTGATTCGGTAAAAAGATGCGTATAAATTTTGCCTGATCCGGAAAAGGAGCAATTTCAAACTCTTCTAATTCCTGAATGCCATTGCCGTTATAATCGTTCCAGGTATAAACTCCTTGTCCGGCAGGAACTTCAATATAGGTGAACTCCTGTTGTGCGATCGTTCCGGAACTGGTTTCATACATGCTCCCAATCTGCATAAACTGATTAAAGAATCGGTCGTTGTACAGGATTCTTGAATTTAAGGAAGGTTCCGTTTTACGTGCAGAATCTGTAAAATCAAGCGTACGGTAATTGGCGTAAACGGCTAAGTCAGTTTTCTTATTCTGAATTAACTTCGATTTCAAAACATACATTCTAGAATTGTTTACATGCTGGAGTATCCCGTTTTGTAAACTATCATTGCGTCGCTGCAGATAGCCAACTTCAACAAAAACTTTTGTACTATCACCACGACCAACAAAAACGCCATATTCAGAAAATCTTTGGCTCAATGCCGAAAATAAATTAGTTGCTTTATCTTTTTCCTGATTATCTTCAATCTGAATACTTCCGCCGACCCAATTTTTCCCAAAATGATATTTGGTTTTAGACAGGTTTCTAACAAATTTTGAGGTAGAAGTCGTGGCATCAGAATTTAAAAAGCTTCCCTGATTTTCAATCGTCCATTTGTTTAGTTTAAAAAAAGCATTTGCAGTATGCCTGCTTCCCGAGTAAGTCTCGCTATAATCTAATTTTTCGAATTGATAGGTAAATAAACCAACGTTTGAAGTTTCTTGATTGTGAAACAAATCAAAATTTAAACCTGACACCAATAAACTTTGATTACCCAAAAGAGTAGAATTTAAATTCCAGTCCCGATTAAACTCAATGTTATACAAACGTTCTACAGATTTAAAATCTTCCTGGACAAATTGATAATTCGCAAAAGCGTCCAGAGTCCAGTCTTTTGTAAACAATCTTTTTTTGATGTTGGTTTTGAATGCAAGTCCATCATTGTCACTATCATTAATAGGAGAGTACAAATTCTGATCGTAATTACTCATCGCCAATTCAAAGTCAACCAGTGTTTTTTCGTCAGGATTGTATTTTCCTAAAAAAGTAGCTACCTGAATTTTCATTGGTGCCACTAATTTTACCACAGGTTCGTAATTTCCCTGCAAAACACCATTTACAGGAGCGATGTATTCGTAAATTCGTTCAACCGAGTTGTTGTTTTGTATGATGTAATTTCCACCATTGTTTCCGACCAAACTAAATTTGACATTGTACAAAGCATCGCTGGAATTGTTGGAGTATTCGTAAACTTCAACACCATTGAAAATTGTTTTTCTATACAATATTTTATTTTCAGAATAAGTATCTTCATAAGCAGAAGGAGCAATCATTAAGTTTTGATCATCTCCCGCCTGACTTAAAATCTGAACTTGCTCAGGTGAAAGATTTTGTTGTAGAGGCTGGTTTTTTAAATCATTTTCAGAATACACATAACCTCCAAAACTCCAGCTTTTGTTTTCATGAGTAGCACCGGCGTAAGTAACGAGTCGGTTATAATTTCGTTCAGAATATTGATATTCTACATTAATTCTCATTTCTGACGTAATCGTAAAAAGCGAAGTAAAAATAATTTCTCCGGCATTATAATCAATTACATAATCGTTGTTTTCTCCTCGTTTTAGCAAAACACCATTTACATAAACACGCTCAGAACCGGAAATCACTAAGACATACAATTCACCATTTTGACCTTTTAATTTATAAGGGCCCTGATTGCCTTCCTGTCCTGTAAAAGTACTTTTCGCATATTGTCCCCTTACGAATGCCACCGAGGCAAAAACATTCGATTTACTTTCTTCATCACCAAAATCAACGCTGGCAGAAAGACCTTGTACTTTTTTATTAAAGTTAAGGAATTGTGTTTTTCTGTTTTCTAAAAAAACATCACCCGCCCGAATATTCCATTGATCGCTAAAAAGTTCCATAAAAATATTATCAAACTGATCCAGTTTTTGAGAGTAACCACCGTC
>Ga0247807_10001780_pt1 | contig 12361 bp, 13 predicted proteins | sample UWRJL074202C1_FD_179931 | JGI IMG/M metagenome (GOLD analysis project Ga0247807, IMG submission 179931) | Plant litter microbial communities from Arlington Agricultural Research Station in Wisconsin, United States - UWRJ-L074-202C-1 | ecosystem: Environmental > Terrestrial > Plant litter >...
GGATTCTTGTGCTTATTATACCGGGAAATGCACAGGTGACATCTTTAGCCGCTTCGAAAATACGGTTACAAAGTTGGATGTGAAAACAGCAAAGAACCAAGGCTGGAAGAACGCCACGCTTAATGATAAGACTCTGTCAGGACTCAAACTTTTAGCTTTCTACGCAATTTGCTCGCTAAGCTCGACTTTTTGATGAGACCGCAGGGTTGCTCGTTCTTTTCCACAATACGCTTCAGAAATTGACAGCAGAGTCGCTCTCTGTCCTTCGAAAATTTACTGAGTGACCAAGTTGAAGGAGGCTTCAAGTCGATCACGGCGCAAATCTCGATTTCTTGTTCAGACAATGGCAACGTTTTATATAATAAGACATTGGAAGAAGTTATGCCAGTATTTAACAAGCTCAAGAGCCAAAGTTGGATTGGAGGGGAGCCATTGTTCAAGAATGTGGTCGCCTGCACTGGTTAGGGAATTGATGGCGTTTTGATGGCGTTGAGAGACATGCTGGTCCATTTGGTGTAACAACAAAGAATACGATGTTGTTTGTTTCAAACAATCGAGACCTGGTAACCCCAGATATCAAGTAAGTCAAATTCGCCATCTGGATCCAATATCTAACCTCCATCTAGTGGAGATCGAAGTATTTCTATTTTCAAAGAATTTCAGCTTATAACAATAGATGGTATTGGGGTATTTTTTACCTCTACGACCATATGCAGTCACTGACTTAAAAAATAGCACACATCATTCGCAACAGCTAGTATGTGTGCTATGGCCAAGATTGGTGCTTATTTTCAGAACGGTACCATGCCAGGAAACGATAAATTTTGTCAACTAGAAGCCGGACCTTGGAACGTTACTATCCCAGGAAGGTTAGAGAAAAGAGATGATTGGGCCGAGCTCCCAAAAAGAATGAAGTCTCTTAAGGGATCTGCTATATGAAGCGAATATGGCACACGAAACTTTGAAAGAAATAACGACATGCATCATGTGAACATCGATAAAAGGCAATTTTATGCAACGGTGATTCTGACCATGCATTAGAGGACCATTAACGATACATACTTTACATATTGCTACTATGGAGCTCTGGAACCTACTCGGAGGTTAGGAAACAACAATCTGAGCTAGCGAAAAGGAAAAGTGAAAATATCACATTGAGAAAAACCACAATGTATTATGAAAAATTTGAAAGCATAATTTTGACGGAAATTCACACTGTATAATAACTCTCCTAGACTGATATACTACGAACACACGGCAGCTCGCACTGAACTTTCTACTTCCATTTGTGGCTGTCGTAAGATGGGACAAGTTATGCCGACCCCGACGCAGAGTTGGGCTCAGCTGAGCCTTGCCATACCAAATACCAGCCGGGTCGTGGCACAAAGCCTAGTATTAAGATGCCTCGATATTCTCTCCGCGGTGATCTTTCACGAATTCTACAAGTATTTGAGCTTTAACCGCAATTCGCTTTTGTCTAGGATATACACTGCACTTTTATCATAGAACCAAAGCCATGAAAAGTCTAAGCCTGCTCGTTCTCATTGGTGCAGCACTTGCTATCCCATCTCCTCGTCAACTCCTCAGCCATGGGCCGATTGTTCGCGAAGTCTTGGATACTCGTGGAACTGCCTGGAATAACGGGTATGGTTCTGGGGGGTTGCCGCCGATTGAGGGTGAAGAGAAGGTTCGAAGAGCAAATAGTTTCAGGGTTAGAGCCAATGAAATGATTGAATCTACCTTGATGAAGAAAGACGACAAGTCAATCCTATCTCGTAGCACCGATGGTCCATCAGCCCGAGACGCCCAGGCGGAGAGTATTACTTGGAAAGGTCAGAACAAGAATTGGAAGAAAGGCAGGGGCCAAGCCTGGACAAAGATACCAGTGAGTGACGAGACCTTTCATTAGATACAACGGAAAGATCCAAGTATAGATATTGGGTGGCAATGTCATGTTAGGCGAATACTCTTCTAGATGTAGTGTTTGGGACGAACTTTGCCAACTTTATCTATAGACTCCTAGAGCCAGATCTGCTGAAGAAACAGACTGGCACCAGCAGGTTAGAAGGATACGCTTCTACAATGCTTGGGACAAACGTTACTGACTTTATCCACAGTCTCCGGGTACCAACCATGCCAATTCAAACGAGTGGGGACGTCGGGTATGGAGGATTCTCTTCTTAACAAAATGTTTGAGATCAGCCTTACTGACTTCATTCATCCCTAGGACCCTGGTACCAACTCTGCTAGAGAAAATGACTGGGGACGTCAGGTTAGGGAAATACTCTACTTAATCTGAGGCTTTCAGAAGGATTATACTGATTTATCCATAGGCTCCAGGGATTAACTCTGCTGAAGATGACGGAGACTCTGTGAGGATCACTAGGAGGGTGCTGAGAACTGCTCATACTTAATCCGAGGAACAAAACAGATGAAGGAGTTGAGCAAGTTCTACTTCTTATTACAGCAGGCCTTTTAAGGAACAGCAATCTAATAGCACTTTGGTGCTAGGATATTCTTTCTCTTCAATTATTATATTCAAATATAAAATAGGATTCATAGTTCCACTCTTGATTTAAGCCGAAGGATACTTAAACAATTTTGAATATCACGTCTGATTTACGATGTGATCCGTTAGGTGCCTCATTAGAAAGAACAAGCACCCTAAAAAATTGGAGAAAGATGGATTGTTAAATATCCGTTATAGCAATTTTGCACTACCGGACCGGGTTCCTCTGCAACAGCTGCGCCGTTCATATTTTATCCATCGTCGAAGATTCCAACTAAAGCTTGCAGCTGAAGCTGTGGCAAGCTGCACAAGAGACAGAACATCTCTGCTTGTCCTGGGATGAGTTTCAGGCAATGTGCCAATATAGATACATCCCAGACTACCCAGTACTGGTTGGTTTGAACAGCCTCAACCTTACTTGAGCTAGATTGTTATGTTCATAGCTGAACTCATCTCCCCAATCCGGTAGAGGGTATCTCCTTGACCATTGACTGTTGACTCTTGATCTTAAGGCCTTAGAGTTAGGCGAGTGCTACAGTATTGACAAGAGGCTCTTCAACCACTCAAAAGTGTATTAAGCTCAAGCCATCTTTTCTCTGCTAAACTCACAATATCCTTCATTTCTTCCATTCCCACAGTTGTACCTCCTGCCTTTGATATACCCAACATCTTCGTCTTTCCACTCCCACAATCCAAGACCATAGTAACCGACTCACTACATAAGCCCTCTTCGAAAGTATCAGGGTCCACTAGTACCCAATGTTTCTTATCATTCGATTGAGTCTTCTCCTTTGCCTTAAACACTAAAACCGTAACGGCAACTGGACTTCCATTTAATTGCAACCTCTTCGACTCCTTCACGGCATCCTCACAAAGTATCATCTCCCTATCCGGATCCCAATATGCCTTCGGTAGTCGTACATTCTTCAGCGCAGACACCACAGCCGCCCATGCCGCATCGAATGGATTCCCATCCAATGAAATGAACAAGATATCGATATACAGCGTCCAAAAGGCTTTGATTTCCGGCTGGGGTGTCTCTTTTGCGTCGTCATCCATCATGTCCTCATCACTAAGATCAGGTGGTTGGTACCATATTCTCAAGTCGTCGCCATCGACCAAGTTACTAGAATGCAGCAGCGAGTAGACTCTGGTGCTTAAGCTTTGCGCCAAAGTGCTAGGAGGCTGGCCTGGAAGGAAAGCTGGCGAACAGCCTGTCGCTAGCTCAATATTTGGAACTAGTAAATCCAATTCTTTGACTTCGCTATAGCCTTTGCTAATCGCAGGTTCTGTCGTTGCCTTATCCATACGAAAACCCGCCGCATTACTCGCAAGCAGTAATTCGCCACGCACACCGCACACAACTGTCGTATCACCTATCCGTACCACTGCGCTGCCTTCGGCATGCGTTAATGAGCCATTGTTGAAGTGCGCTGGCCGGAATTGGGTTGGCAGTCTTGCGTTTGCGCGTCGTGAGGGTGTGGAGGGGGAGCTAGGCTGGAGGTGTGCGAGAAGATATGGATGAGGGGAGAGCTTCGCAAATGTTTCTCGTGGAAATGAAAGGGTAGGTTGAGCGGTACCAGCCATGGCTGCTTATTATTGAGATTTGAGGCTGCCTTTATGAGATTGGTGGTAGACCATATTCTTCTGTTGATGTCGAGAAATTTCGAGGTGGATCGCACGGGTGCTCCCGCAATTTCATGCCAAGCCTTTCCAAGTTTGATATATGAATGGCACATAGGAAAAATAATAGTTTTATTTCATCTGTAGTTCCCACCATTAGAGTTTAAAATTGATACAATATACAGTAGAAATTGACATAAACAAGAACCATAGTATTTTTGACCAGAAGATTGCTCAGATAACCTAATCAAGCTTCTTACTCCATTTTAACCATGGTGAAGATTGAGCTCAAGGAGTAAAGTTGGGATTTTGCTCTCATAGAAGAAAGGACCCTTCTAGATTGAAAATCACAATCAGTAACCTATTTTATTTCCGATTTGTTTTCAAAGAGCTATATACAGATCTCACAGTGGCAGGCATATAGAACAGATCATTGCTATATGCTTCCTAGACCTTGGTTGATAATAGTTTCCAGGTAGACATGCAAACTTCAGTTTAAAACAGGACTTATAAGATCCAAGTTGTACACTTGATATCCGTGAAGTAGAGATAATATGGCACAATCATTTATTTACGTAGACTTGAGCTTATTAGTAGACCGATGTTCTTAAACCTAACGACTTTGGTACCATTAAGGGTAAATCATACATGAATGCCACAACTGTTGTTATTTCTTGCACGCTCAAATTACAATTATTAGTGCCTTAAATTTGCTCACATTAGTATATGTGCGAATCCATTAGAAGAAATGGCTTCCTGGATCTCTCGCTTAAGCCCCTATTCAATGATCCAACCCTCCCGTCATGAATCTTATTGCTCCACCAACAATTCGTTTTACAACCGCAACTTCTTCCCTTGTCCTCGGCGTATAAATAAGTAAGTACTCTTGGGGCATCAAGGTTCCTGCGAGTGTCATTCGCTCTCCCCACTTTGCTTCAATGACTTTTTTGCAGTCAAGTGGGCTGAGTGATGTATGTATCGAATACTCGCCGCTTCCAGTGCCAGCGTGGACATGAGCAATCTCTCTTTTCATCTTCTTGGCGATTTCGTGGGGTGTAGAAATGTTATCATTGAGGAGGAATGCATCACCTGATTTTTCGAGGACAGATGTTTTGACCACGACGTATTTTGAGTTCTCAGTGGCAAGCTCTGTCATTGCTTGAGCAAGGAGCTAGGCTATCTTTTAATGGAGTTTCGAGTAAAGAAGTTTCATACGTACTTGGTGCATATCTTCTCCCGTCAGTTGTGAAGATTGTCTGTGAGGTGCCATAAACTTTAGCATCTCGGGTCGAGGGCCATCTCGCTCCGTTAATGCATCTGAAAGAAAGCTCTTCTTGCCTGCCTCCCCTCCTTTAGCCTGCTCTTTTGGATTATCATATGAAGTTGTATCGAAGGGCTTAGCTCTGAGAGGTGATAGAAAGATTTGTAGGAGGTAGCCAAAGACATTTTGAGGGAGTGCAGTGTCGGCTACCTTGAGCCATGCTCTATAGTCATCAAACATAACGCACGGCTTTACTCAACGTAAATTTTGCGCGGTGTCGAGCTGGATTGAGATTTTGGGTATGCTGAATGGAGACTGATAGCCGTGAGACTTGAACTGATCCTACTTGCAACTTCGATAGTGAGGACGGCACATGAATGTGATACCAAATTTTCTAAGAGATTGAGATCAATTGAGAAATATTAAGGCTTATATCTTTTGAGCACTGGTACTTATATGTAAGAGCACCCTTGCATGGCACGCCGAGTTGAACCTATTAGAAAGGAAAAGTTCCTGTCTTACTGCGGCTGAACAGGTTGTACGAACCCCCAGGAACCAATTACAAACTTGACTTTCACTATCACAAGATGGCTTATGGCTGCTGAACGAGCAATTTCGTTACTTTCACAATCAAAAACATCGGGCGCTCTCGATTGTCAGCCCAGCCAGGCTTCTCTCTGACTTGCTCAAGACTTGGACCCCATTCGTTGATTGCGGCCACCTGGAAGCCAGCATCCAGAAGTATGGTCAAATAAGTCCCTATCGTCCGATGCTGCTTGACTACTCCTTCAGCAAACCAGTTTGTTCTTCTTTCTCCTTCATTCAGATAATTATCCAAGGGCCAGACTTGCTTCCCATCGGCATTTCCTATGAATCTGGGGTCCCGAGGTGAAGTATATATTGGGTGCTCGACTGAGAAAATGAAACACCCTCCAGGACGGAGAGATTGATAAACTTGTCTGATGAGTTGCGGGAGATTTTTTAGGTAATGGAGAGCCAAGGAGCTGTAGACGACCTCATAAGTGAGCGGAGATAGCTCAATAGTTTCGAGATCAGCATGGAGGTAAGAAATGCCCGAATCAACAGGATATTCTCTTGCTTTAGACAACATGTTTTTAGACACATCGACGCCCTGAACTTTCCTCGCCCCATTTTCTCTTGCCCATCGGCATAGCCATCCATAGCCACAACCTAAGTCCAATACGGTGAGGTCACGAAGATCAGGTATGAGGGATTGGAAATATTCCCACTCTGGAGCGCCCGAAAGACCGCGTACTTGCCTGGGAAGCTGACTATAGCCTTCGAAGAAACTTTTGTCGTCGTAGATGTTCTGTGCCATGATCTTCGATTTGCAAAGGGAGTTTCGGGACATAAGGGAAGGTTAATTTGTTTTTACTTGCAATTGAAAACGGTTTGCCCGTTTTATATACATATTTTCGAAGAGCGTAAGATCAAGAATTAAGTGCATTGGGCTGTGACTCAGTACCGGGCGCCCAGAACCAAAGCTTGATGCACGCCCCACCAAGAATCGACAGCCCGACATCGCTTCCCAAAAATATATATTCGAAGTTGGATCACGGCACAAACCTCTCTTGACTGTCTCCTTCATTGAACTACGCTCTTTATACTGTCTTCACGCACCAAAACTTCATCATGTCTGACTCTGCTGCACCAAAGCCCGCGGGAGACGCAGAGCCCTCAACTCATACACCATCACAAAGGTACCTATCAACAAGGGGAGGAGACTATGGAGTAAGGACTTCAATTGCCCGAAATCAAGCGCCATAGACTAATGATTCCCAGCTATCTTTTGAACAAGTAGTCCTTAAGGGTCTCGCAGCAGATGGCGGACTCTTCATCCCAGAAGAGAGCCCCTCATTACCCCGCGATTGGGAGTCCAAATGGAAGAACCTGTCATTCTCAGAATTGGCTTACGAGCTGCTATCCCTATATATATCTCCCTCCGAAATACCCCCCGCAGACCTCAAAGATATCATCAATCGAAGTTATGCCACGTTTCGTGCCGCAGACACCACGCCTCTGGTACCATTGAGAGAAGAGGACAACCTTTACTTACTCGAATTGTTCCATGGTCCTACGTTTGCTTTCAAAGATGTTGCGCTACAGTTGTTAGGCAATCTGTTCGAGTACTTTCTGGTCAGACGGAATAAAGGAAAGACTGGGAAAGATAGGCACCATTTGACTGTGGTTGGCGCAACGAGTGGTGACACTGGATCTGCTGCAATTTATGGTCTCCGGGGGAAGAAAGATGTCTCAGTCTTCATTCTGCATCCCAAGGGAAAGGTGAGCCCTATACAGGAAGCTCAGATGACCACAGTTCTTGATGCAAATGTACACAACTTGGCTGTAGAAGGGACTTTTGATGACTGCCAGGTGAGTCACTTCCTGTGCCACTTGCTACAATCCCAACTAATACTGTGTAGGATACAGTGAAATCCCTTTTCTCTGACCCCCAAATTAACGAAACCCTCAACCTCGGCGCCGTAAACTCCATAAATTGGGCGCGTATCCTCGCCCAAACAACCTACTACTTCTACTCCTACTTCGCTCTCACCAAATCTCCCGCCTACAAGCCTGGACACAAAGTCCGTTTCGTCGTCCCTACCGGAAACTTTGGCGACATTCTAGCCGGCTATTTCGCCAAACGCATGGGTCTACCTGTCGAAAAGCTCGTTATTGCAACTAACGAAAACGACATCCTTGATCGATTCTGGAGAACTGGTCACTACGAGAAGAAAGCTGTCCATGGAGTAGAAGCACAAGGCGGCCTCCCTGAAGATGGCGTCAAAGCCCACGAAGAAGGCGTTCGGGAGACTTTAAGTCCAGCGATGGACATACTCGTATCCAGCAATTTCGAACGACTCCTCTGGTTCCTCGCTTATCAGTACGCCGAAGGCGCAGGTATGGACGAGGAATGGACCAAAAAACAGGCGGGCCAGGAAGTTGAATACTGGCTCAAAGCCCTCAAGACCGACGGGGGGTTCAGCGTTCACGCCGACATCCTAAAGTCCGCAAAGGTAGACTTTGAGTCCGAACGTGTCTCAGACGCCCAAACCATCGATACCATCAAGTCCTTCTACGCAGGCAAGGAGAAGTATATCCTCGATCCGCACTCGGCAATTGGCGTGGCGGCGGCGTTGAGATCGATAGGCAGGACGGGCAAGGAGACGACCCATCATGTGGCGTTGGCAACGGCGCATCCGGCAAAGTTTGCGGGTGCGGTGGACCTGGCGCTGAGAGCGGAGGAGGGCTTTAATTTCGACAGCGTGCTGCCCGAGGAGTTTGTCGGGCTCGAGAAGAAGGAGCGGAGGGTGATTACGGTTGAGAAGGGCGTTGGATGGGAGGGCGTCGGCGAGATTGTGGCCAAGGAGGTGGAAAAGGAGTTGAGAGGTAGTAATTAAGTAAATAAACTAGGAAAATGGTACAAAGTGTTTTGCTTTAGATGCTGAAATCCTTAGGAGGTATGAAGCTATGTTTCTTATGATGGACGAGGCAATGGAACTCAATAGTTGTTACGCTGTATACGGCTAAGTGATTTCTCGCCAGCATCAATTGAAGTCATTGATCGAGGAAGATTTTTCTATTTCGACGAGTTGACTATATACCTGCCGCATATTTTCTGAAATCAACAACGACATCCTGAACGCCATGCTTGCTTGCTTTCTTACTAAATCCGGCCGCTCAATCAACCAGGGCCCCTCTTTTGACCACCCGTATGTACAGTTTACTGATATATCATTACATATGCTCTCCTGCTATTTTCACAATGACAAAAAGAAAAGGTTACTGATATATCCATTACATGGCCCACTCGACAACTTCGAGAGCGCACATGACGAGGATAAGTGTTGATGGAAGAATCCTACAATTTGTTAGTACAAGTACATTTAGAATTCCAAAGAAAGGCACATACCATATAACGTAGCTCTGGAAGAGCAATTTGCTCATCACTCCTTCGTAAACACCATTGATCTGGCAAATCTGGGCTAATTGCAATGCGCTGGGGGCACCAGTCAACAAGAAGCAGACAATCACGAAGATTGGATCATCTACGATCGAAACCGGAATGTACTTTGCGATCAGAGCTAGGATTGGGGCCATGATGAGTGTTGGGAGTAACATGCGGGAGATCAGCGACGCAATTAGTAGCTTAGTGCCGATCTTGTTCTCTTCGGAATCCGGATCAAGAGATTCCTTGGGAAGGGTATTTCTCGCAAGATTTGCTCCGAGGACAACTAGAATGAGTGGCACGGCAACACCGCCAGACTGAGCGACGGCACGGGTGACGGAGTTCGCAATGAAGGATCCCTCTTCAAAGAAAAGGCGTTGAAGATTGGGTATCGAGGCAACAATGACAGCGAGTAACATTGCCCACAGGGGTGGGTTCATAAATTCCCAAGCACCCGCAAAGAAGCGTGCGAGTCCAGAATGTACTTTCTTCAAGAATGACTGGAAAATCTGAGGAAGACCAAAGAATACTCTTTGGGCTCCACATGAAATGTACCAGCCTACCGTCGAGAAACCTCGCTTGGTATTTCGCACTGCTCTTGGGATCCAGCCTCTGATTCCATCTGGTATATCGATGTCGTCATATGAGTTGTCATTGCCGTGGATGCTTGGGAATTCCACATGGCCATTCGTAGAGGTTGCGTGGAACATATTCCCGTTAACTGGAGTCGCTAGTAACCCTTTGCTAACATCATCATCGTCATCATCGTCGTCGAATGACCCAGCATAGCGAGCATTTGTAACAGGTGTTCTACCTCCAGATTCGAATGAGGTAGAAGTTTGTGAACCATTCTTCTTGCTTGGAGTTCGATGACCCTGACTATGCTCCTCTTCCACATCGAGACCCGGGATCAATTCAGGAGTATCCGTGTAGCGACCTTCCTCAATGGCTGCATTTTGTCCGCCCTCTTCTTCGATGTACGACTCTGGTGGCGCCAATAATACATGATATCCCCAACTCCATCTAACCAACTGTCCTAGCTGCTGGAATATCAACAGATATAGAATACCTCTGGCCGAAACCTCATCGTCGTTATCACCCGGTATCTTATCCCAGTGTAATCCCTTCAGCGTTTGAGACAAAGAAATAACAAGAGAAATCGGTAGTGAATTAGAGTTTCCAAAGACCTAAATGGTTAGAATTGGATCGGCAGATGATGTGCAAGAAAACTTACTCCCATAGCAGTAACAAAGTTACTAGGTCGCTTTCCAAAGCCAAATGCCTTAGATACCATGATTGAGACACAGTATGAGACAGCAGTTTGCACGATGAAGATGATTGGAATGACGGCCAATTCCAAGAGCTTGTCTGCCGTTAGTTGGGATGCCAACTTTGTGAAAACTATGTATTGTTAGCTGCAATCCACTGCAAGATCCATTTGACATACTCAGGCATGGTGTGAAAAGCGCAACGTTCAGATTAGCCACGAACTTCTGGTTTTCGGCGTTGAACATGCCCGCTCTAGCGACGATATAACCCGGCAGACTGACACACACGACTTCCAACACCGCTTCGAAGACCAGAAGAATCAGATGGCCAAGCGCCGGGTGCGAAGGATGTGCGCCGCCATCTTCAACTCTCCTGAAGATTTTGAGACCGAAATCAGAGGCCCTACCCAGCACCGTGGGAGCAAACCCATCGCCTGCGATGGCATTCAATCGATATGAGGTAGGTCCGGTCAAATATGCGGCCATTTATGAGGGAATCTACGGCCCTCAGCCGTGGGGGGATTGTAGAAGGAAGTGTATTGCTTTGGTTTGTAGACTGTTATGTTTGATGAATGAAAGATGTTCTGGCGAAGATAAAAGAGAATGCTTGCAAGTTTGATGGGGGCTGGGTTAGCTAGATGGAGCACGAGGCGACAGGACGCAGGCTCTATGGTTGGCAGGCGCAGATCTTTTCGGGCGCCGCCACCACCTTCACACACCAGACTTGCGTGAGCTTGGGCAAACAGAAACGCGGGGCGTCTCGTCACTTTTGCGGCTCTCTGCAAATGGGAAAGTTTGCGCGATGTGAGATTTACGATACTTGAATGTGTACCCGAGCGATGAAGTGGTCGTGGATGAGCTGGCCGCGGCGGATGGCTGCTACGGGGTTTATCCTACGATTTCTTAGGTCACCTCTTGGTACGTTGCTTAAAGAACGGCCCTGGTCTTCTTCCTGCACCTTGCCAAGGTCCACGTCTTTTATCTGGTGGTGGCGGGCACGACGCGACTGGGTCTATCTGATGGGAGGTGACGAGTGTGCAGCGTTGGATGGTGTGCGCTGTTCTGGATATGAGCATGTACCACCACAAAGAGGATGATTCCAAGGGGAGGGGGGGTGATGCTGAAGGATTCGACGACAATCGTCGAGAGGCAGTGGATGAATGAATGAGTGGTGGTCAAAGGCAATCGAACAACGAATGTCTATTACCGGTGGTTCCAGTCACAATTTGCAACACCCGCATCCAGGGAATGGTCCCGTCCGACGAATAAATCAACCACAGGACTTGAAGTCAGCAGACAACTAATAGATTCCATTCCAGCGCTGTACTGTGAAAAGTCCCGTCTATCGAATGCTATGTATGATATCTAGTGCCTTTGGGTTGGAGTCTAGCTGGTTAGCCCATGATAAACTTCTCATCGAGACTGATCCACCTTGCATGTTACCCAACCGCCATGCGAAACGAACATGGAGAAAATCAATACCCACGATCTTCCAACTATTCCAAGATTCGCCAGCATCGCCCGAAACATCAGGAACACAACCTCCCTGTATTCTTGGCAGACCGGTCCAGAAAAGGCGCGCGTCATAATGTCAAATTTGAGTGTTTTGTAAGATTGGAATTGGGAACCGGAAACCAACCTGTGTACAAGTCTCAGACTCATCTACCTATTCCTCCGTGCTCTATTTCTCCGTGTATAATTACGCCGTCGAGCAGCAGCAGAAGAGCTCG
>Ga0247807_10001784_pt1 | contig 12349 bp, 8 predicted proteins | sample UWRJL074202C1_FD_179931 | JGI IMG/M metagenome (GOLD analysis project Ga0247807, IMG submission 179931) | Plant litter microbial communities from Arlington Agricultural Research Station in Wisconsin, United States - UWRJ-L074-202C-1 | ecosystem: Environmental > Terrestrial > Plant litter >...
GCTCGTCGTGGCGGTCATGGTCTCCGCGATCTCCTCGACCCAGACCACCATCCTGCCGACCGCCCGCGGCACCCTCGCGATGGCCGCGTACAAGGCCCTTCCCGCGCGCTTCGGCACCGTGCACCCGAAGTACCGCACCCCCGCGTTCTCGACCTTCGTGATGGGCGTGGTCTCCACCGTCTTCTACGTCGGGATGACGATCATCAGCGAGGACTTCCTCTCCGACACCATCCTCTCGCTCGGCCTCGCGATCGCCTTCTACTACGCCATCACCGGGTTCTCCTGCGTCTGGTACTTCCGCCGCGAGCTGTTCGACAGCGCCCACAACGTGGTCTACAAGTTCCTGTTCCCCCTCGTCGGAGCGCTGATGCTCACGGCTGCGTTCGTGTTCTCGGCCATCGACATGTTCGACCCGGACTACGGGTACACGGTGCTGTTCGGTGTCGGGGGAGTGTTCGTCGTCGGCATCGGATCCCTCGCCATCGGTGTGCTGCTCATGGTGACCTGGTTCTTCTTCACGGGATCGAAGCCGTTCTTCCGCGGCGAGAGCCTCAACCGCGATACCGAGGTGCTCGTGCCCGAGAGCGATCATCCCGTACTGCGTTCCGTCGACGGCGGTCGCGCCTAGGCCACGGGCCGACCCGCGGCGCTTAAGATGGGGTAATGCCCCTCTCGCGTCGCCAGATCCTACGACGGCGCCGAATCACCGTATTCGGTGGGCTCGCCGTGCTCCTCGGCGGTGCCTTCTACCTGCCCCTCACGCTGCTCGCACCGGTCACGCCGGTCGCCGCCGTCGTCTCGCCGTACACCGCGCCCGTGCAGGCGGCCTCGGAACTCGCCTTCCCCGACTTCGGTGCGACCGGTGTCGGCGCCATCGGGTTCCCGGGCACGCTCGCGACGAGCGGCAACGCCAAGCCCGTCTCGATCGCCTCCATCACCAAGGTGATCACCGTGCTCGTGGTGCTCGAGTCGAAGCCCCTCAAGCTCGGGGAGGCCGGACCGTCGGTCGCGATCACCTCCGCCGACGTGGCCCTGTGGAACAAGCAGGTCGCGCAGAACGGCAGTGTCGCCCCCGTGCGAGCAGGCATCTCGCTCACGGAACGGGAGCTGATCGACCTCATCCTCGTCAAGTCGGCCAACAACTACGCCGAGACCCTGGTCAACTGGGCCTTCGGTTCGGAGGCCGCCTACCTCGTCGTCGCCCGCGAGTGGCTGGCCACCCACCGCCTCACCACAACGACCCTCGCCGACTCGACGGGTTTCGCACCCGGCAACCGCAGCACAACGACCGACCTTGTCGAGCTCGGCAAACTCGCACTCTCCAACCCGCTCGTGTCCTCGATCGTCGGCACGAAGACCGAGTCGATCTCGCACATCGGTCCGATCAAGAACACCAACGAACTGCTGGGTGTCGATGGCGTGCGCGGCATCAAGACCGGAACGACGGATGACGCCGGCGCATGCCTGCTGTTCGCCGCTGACTACACGGTCGGCAGTCGAACGGTCACCGTCGTCGGGGTGATGCTCGGCGGCAAGACCCACCCGCGGCTGAACGAGAGCATCAGGGCGCTGCTCGGGGGAGTCGTGAAGTCGTTCCACGAGGTCGACCTCGTGAACAAGGGCGACAGCTTCGCGAGCTACTCGACCGCGTGGGGCGACAGCACGAAGGTGGTCGCGACCGAGGACAGCTCCGTGCTGGTCTGGGCCGACACTCCCATCACACTGCTGGTCGAGACCCCCAAAATCGGGGTATCCGAGGCCGGCGCCGAGGTGGGCCAGCTCATCTTCGCCGTCGGAAACTCGCGGATTACCGTGCCTCTCGCCCTCGCAAAGCCGCTCGAGGATCCCGGCGCCTGGTGGCGCCTCACCCACCCCGCCGAATTGTTCTAGACAACCTGCATGGGTTTCCCAGCCCCGCGGTTTAGACTGAGGGGCATCTAGAGCGACCGCTCACTTATCGCGACTGGGAAGTCAGCCCCAACTTCGAGGTAACGTGACGAGCTCTTCATCCGCCGCACCCACTTCCGACTCCGCGGCAGTAGCCTCGCCGCGCATCGTCCGAACCGGCCAGCGCGGCCTCACGAACCCGGTCTCCGAGTTCGCCGCACTGATGGCAACCATCCGCGAGGCAGGACTGCTGCGCCGTCGCCGTGGCTTCTACATCGTGACCTTCGCCGTCATCACGCTCGTGATGGCCGCAGCATGGGTCGGCGTCGTTATGCTCGCCGGCACCTGGTACACCCTCATCCTGGCCGCGGCCATGGGAATCCTCTTCACCCAGTACGCGTTCCTCGCGCACGAGGCCTCGCACCGCCAGGTCTTCGAATCGGGCAAGGCCAACGACCTCGCCGGTCGTGTGCTCGCCGACCTGTTCGTGGGCATCAGCTACTCCTGGTGGATGAACAAGCACTCGAAGCACCACGCCAACCCCAACACGCAGGGCAAGGACCCGGACATCGAGCCCGACTTCATCGTGTTCCAGAAGGAGCACGCCGCCGAGGTCACCGGCCGCTTCGGCAAGTTCTTCACTCGCCGCCAGGGCTGGCTGTTCTTCCCCGCCCTGCTGCTCGAGGGCCTCAACCTGCACGCCCAGGCCTTCAAGACCGTCTTCTCGCCCGGTAAGGTCGACAAGCGCGCCCTCGAGATCGTGCTGCTGCTCGTGCGCAACATCGGCTACCTCGTCGCCGTGTTCTCGATCATGCCGCTCGGCATCGCCTTCGCGTTCCTCGGAGTGCAGCTCGGCATCTTCGGCCTCTACATGGGAGCCTCGTTCGCCCCGAACCACAAGGGCATGCCGATCCTCCCGAAGGACTCGCGCGTCGACTTCCTGCGCCGGCAGGTGCTGACCAGCCGCAACATCCGTCACACCTGGTACATGAACACCTTCATGGGTGGACTGAACTTCCAGGTCGAGCACCACCTCTTCCCGAGCATGCCGCGCCCGAGCCTCAAGCGCGCGCAGGAGATCGTGAAGGAGTACTGCGCAGCGCGCGACATCCAGTACACCGAGGTGCGCCTCACGGAGTCGTACCGCATCGTCGTCGCCTACCTGAACCGCGTGGGCCTGAGTGCGGGTGGGGATCCGTTTGATTGCCCCGCCGCCATGCGTTACGGGCGCTAAGAGCTCACACACTCCGGTACCGAGCTCGCAGGCTCGCTCGGCGCTGGGGTCGCACGACCGCTTCGCGCTCGTTCCCAGCTGCGCGCTCGTTCCCAGCCCCACCGCGCCCGCCGCCATGCGTTACGGGCGCTAGCGAGTCGCGCTAGCTAGTCCTTTTCTTCGCCTGAGACCCAACTGGGCCGTTTCGCCGTCACGTTGTCCCCGGACGACTGGTGGCGGATGCGCCGCAACACCCACGGCACGAAGTGCTCGCGCGCCCAACCGACGTCCTCGGCTCGCGCCTGGCGCCAGGTGACCGCGGGCAGCGGCTCGGGGGAGTAGGGCTCGAGGTCGTTCTCCACGTTGAGGGCGTCGAGCACCATCCGCGCGATCGTGTGATGGCCGACCGCTGAGAAGTGCAGGCGGTCCGGTGCCCACATCCGCGGGTCGCGGAGCTCCGTCATGGGCCACATGTCGGCCACGATCGCGTCGTGGCGCTGGGCGACGGTTCGCAGGTTCTCGTTGTAGATCGCGACCTTTCCACGAGCACGGCCCAGCACGGGCGTCATCCCGATATCGGGCCCGTTGAACATCACGACGGTCGCGCCCTCGGACCGAAGCCTCTCGATCGCGGCGTCGAAGCGTGCCGCGATCTCGTCGGGGTCCGATCCGGGGCGCAGGATGTCGTTGCCGCCGCCCGAGATGGTGATGAGATCGGGACGGAGCTCGAGCGCCGGCTCGATCTGCTCGTCGATGATCTGCTGGAGGAGCTTGCCGCGGATCGCGAGGTTCGCGTAGGCGAAGTCGTCCGTGCCGGCGGCGAGCACCTCGGCCACGCGGTCCGCCCATCCGCGGTAGCCGCCGGGGCTCGAGGGTTCAGGGTCGCCGATTCCTTCGCTGAAGGAGTCGCCGATGGCCACGTATCTCGTCCAGGGGTGTTGCGAAGTCATCAAACTAGGATGCCCCAGTGACGTGGTCCCTGTCATGAGACCCTGGTATGACATTCGTCACGATGTGCGCATTGTGCGGCAGACAACTCGATTTCGCCCTGCACTTCCGGCGATTCGCGTCCCGGTTCCCAGCTTTGTCCCAGTTAACACGCAGACAACTTGACACCCCGTTGGGGGTCACGGTTAGCTGTTTATCGGTTCCGAGACCCGGAACCGGAAGTGTGATCGACTGGGAGGTCGTCATGAGCTGGTTGTCATTCATCATTCTTGGCCTGATTGCGGGAGCTATCGCAAAGCTGATCCTGCCCGGGCGCCAGGGCGGTGGCTGGTTCGCAACTCTCATCATCGGAGTCATCGGTGCACTGCTCGGTGGTTGGCTCGGAGGCGTGCTCTTCGGTATCGGATATGAGGACTTCTGGTCGATCCAGTCGTGGCTCATCGCCATCATCGGAGCGCTTCTCGCGCTGGTCATCTGGGGTTTCATCACCCGCCGCAGCGCACGGGCCTAATACAGCCCAATCAGACATAGGAGCCCGGCTTCCTCTTCGGAGGGAGCCGGGCTCCTCTGCGTTCCGGCGTCGGCGGCGGGTGACATCATGGGGGAATGAGCAAGCAGGACGGCAGCGGTCGCCAGACCACCGCCAGCGGGGTGGATGACGCCTCCGCAACCATCCTGCACGTCGACATGGACGCGTTTTTCGCCTCGGTCGAACTGCTCGAGCGTCCGGACCTGCGCGGGCGCCCCGTCATCGTGGCCCACGACTCACCACGCTCCGTGGTTACGGCAGCCACCTACGAGGCCCGCAGATTCGGGGTCAACTCGGCCATGCCGCTCGCCATCGCGAAACGGCGGTGTCCGCAGGCCGTCATCCTCGAACCGCACTTCGACCGGTACGTGCACTACTCGCGCATCGTCATGGAGATCTGCGATGGGCTCACCCCGACGGTGGAGCGGCTCGGCATCGACGAGGCGTTCCTCGATGTCTCCGGTGCGGGCAGGCTCATCGGCGGACCGGTCGCCGTGGCGACGCTGCTGCGCGAACGGGTGCTCGCCGAGACCGGACTGGTCTGCAGTGTCGGCGCGGCATCCACCAAGTTCGTGGCGAAGCTCGCCTCGAGCCGCGCGAAACCCGACGGCCTGCTCGTCATCCCCGCCGAGGGCACGCTGGACTTCCTGCACCCGCTGCCGATCGGCGCGCTGTGGGGCGTGGGCGGCAAGACCGAGGAGTCCCTTCTGCGTCGCGGAATCCGCACGATCGGCGACCTGGCCCAGACGCCCGTCGACACCCTCGAGCAGTATCTCGGCACTGCCGGCGCCGCGAAGATGCACGACCTGTCCTGGGGCATCGACCCGCGCACCGTGCAGACGCGCGCGGAGGAGAAGAGCGTGGGCCACGAACTGACCTTCGAGACGGATGTCACGGACCCCGCGATCATCCGTCGCGAGCTGCTCCGGCTCTCCGGCATGGTCGCGGCGCGGCTCCGGCGCGCCGGCCTGCTCGGCCGCACGGTGGTGCTCAAGGTCCGGTTCGGGGATTTCACCACCATCACCCGCTCGCGCACGCTGAGCGAGCCGACCGACCTCGGACGTCGCATCTTCGAGGAGGTCAGCGCGATCCACGCCGCGCTCGGGCGGGACACTGCCGCGATCCGTCTCGTCGGGGTGCGGGCAGAACAGCTCGTGGACGAGGGGAGCGCCCAGCTCGGGCTGTGGGACAGCGACGAGTCCTGGCGTGAGGCGGAGGACGTGATGGACTCGGTCAGCGCGCGTTTCGGCTCGGGCAGCGTGACGCCGGCCGCCCTGATCGGCAAGAACCGGGGCCGGGAGAGCGCCCCGCGCGGCGAGAGCCCCAAGCGGGACCCGCGCCAGCTGCCGATCGACTGACGACCGTCAGCCCGTTCGAGTACGATCTTCTGAAGTGAGCACCCCATCGTTTCCGACCCCCATCGTCGGCACGTTTGCGGCTGAACACCTCTCGCCGGCGTATCCCGAGCGCGCAGCCCGCGGAACCGCGGACAAGCTCCGCGCCTGGCAGGCCGAGGCCCTCGACCTCTACTTCGAGAACGAGCCGCGCGACTTCCTCGCGGCCGCGACGCCGGGCGCCGGAAAGACCACCTTCGCGCTCCGCCTCGCGACCGAGCTCATCGCGCGCAGGGTCGTCGACCGCATCACGGTCGTCGCGCCCACCGAGCACCTGAAGCGCCAGTGGGCCGAGGCCGCGCACCGCGTCGGCATCCGACTCAACCCCGGGTACCGCAACGGCGACGCGTTCGGCGGGCGACGGTTTCACGGGATAGCCGTCACCTACGCGCAGGTCGCGGTACGGGCATCCCTGCACCGGGAGATCACCGAGTCGGCGCGCACGCTCGTCATCCTCGACGAGGTGCACCACGGCGGTGACGCGCTCAGCTGGGGCGATGCGATCCGCGACGCGTTCGAGCCCGCGACACGTCGACTCTCGCTCACCGGAACCCCGTTCCGCAGCGATACCGCGCCGATCCCGTTCGTGAGCTACGCGCCCGATGACCACGGCATCCGCACCTCGATCACCGACTACAGCTACGGCTATGGCCGAGCCCTTGCCGACGGTGTGGTGCGCCCCGTCATCTTCATGGCCTACTCCGGCAAGATGCGCTGGCGCACGCGCATGGGGGACGAGATGGAGGCCCGTCTCGGAGCCGGCGACACCAAGGACGTCACGGCCCAGGCCTGGCGCACGGCGCTCGACCCCGGAGGAGAGTGGATCCCCGCGGTATTGCGCGCCGCCAACGTGCGCCTCACCGAGGTGCGGCACCTCGTGCCGGACGCGGGAGGTCTCGTCATCGCGACCGACCAGGACTCCGCTCGTGCCTACGCGGCAGTGCTCAAGGGGATCACCGGGGAGACCCCCACACTGGTTCTCTCCGACGAGAAGGCCTCGAGCGAGCGCATCGAGCAGTTCTCCCAGGGCTCCGATCGCTGGATCGTCGCCGTGCGCATGGTCTCCGAGGGTGTGGACGTTCCCCGCCTCGCGGTGGGCGTATACGCCACCTCGGCCTCGACCGCGCTGTACTTCGCGCAGGCCGTCGGGCGCTTTGTGCGTACCCGGCGTCGCGGCGAGGTCGCGTCGATCTTCCTTCCGAGTGTGCCGAGCCTCATGAACCTGGCCAAGTCGCTCGAGGTGGAGCGGGATCACGCCCTCGATCGCGACATCGAGCCGCAACTGCTCGAGGATGCCCTGCTCGCGGCCGAGGAGAAGGGCGAGTCCGCCTCCGACGGCCTCATGGACGAGTTCGAGTGGAAGGCGATCGAATCCGACGCCAACTTCGACAAGGCACTCTTCGCAGACGGAGAGTTCGGCTTCGCCGCCGAGGTCGGCAGTGACGAGGAGATGGAATTCATCGGACTGCCGGGAATCCTCGAGCCCGACCAGGTACGCGAGCTGTTGCAGCAGCGCCAGATGCGCCAGTCCCGAAAGTCGGCGGAACGCCAGCGGAACCTGCCTCCCGAAGAGCGCGATGCCCCCGCGCTGTATCGCACGCTCAAGGAGCAGCGCACGCTGCTGAACAGCCTCGTGGGCATGCGCTCGAAGCTCTCGGGGGAGCCGCACGGCATCATCCACGCCGAACTGCGGCGGGTCTGCGGCGGGCCCGCCGTCGCGCAGGCGAGTGTGCACCAGCTGCAGTCGCGCATCGACCTGCTGCGCAAGCGGCTGCACGCGTAGTCGGCGCCCTTCGCGGGGCTCCGTTAACCAAGAAAGGCCCCGGCCGAAGCCGGGACCTTCCTGTTACCAGTTTTGCTGTATTCAGCGCGGCTGGCTAAGCAGTCTTGCTGTATTCAGTAGTGCAAAGACTAGAGGGGACGGATGTTCTCCGCCTGGGGACCCTTGGGGCCCTGTGTGATCTCGAATTCAACCTTCTGGTTCTCATCGAGTGAGCGGTATCCACCGCTCGCGATTGCTGAGTAGTGTGCGAACACGTCCGGGCTGCCATCCTCCGGTGCGATGAAGCCGAAGCCCTTTTCCGCGTTGAACCACTTAACGGTACCAATTGCCATGTAAAACTCCTCCAGGAGCGTTCTTCTTGGTCCCGACAGTCGGGACCCTACCGGGCAGGCCTAAAGCCCATCCAGTTCACGCTAAGGCTATAGCACTAAGTCCCTGTAAATGCCATTTGTCGCGAAAACGCAATGAAAAAGACATTTACTCGTAATCAATGGTAATTACTGGAAGTCGCGGGATGTCACCTTCGGGGCGATGAAAAGCGCCTCCAGCCGGTCAGCCAGCAGGTTCACGACCCCCTCGGGCGACCGCTCGAGCACCCCGCGGACGATCATCGCAGGGGCCTCGCGCGCGACACGCCGGTAGCGGTTCCAGACCCCGACCGAGCAGATGACGTTGACGAGCCCGGTCTCGTCCTCGAGATTCACGAAGGTGATGCCGCTCGCCGTGGCCGGACGCTGCCGGTGGGTGACGACGCCGCCCACCTCGATGCGGCGCCCCGACTCGGCCGTGGCCAGGTCGGCGGCGGAGAGCACCCCACGCGCGCTCAGCGACGAACGCACGTGCCGGATCGCGTGGTCGGCGGGGGAGATGCCGGTCGCCCACAGGTCGGAGACCAGCTGTTCCTGCTCGGAGGGCATCGAGAACAGCGGGGGCTGCACGGCCACCATGGAGTTCGGCAGGAACTCGGCACGGTCCTGGGCGGCGCTGCCGGCGTTCCAGAGCGCCTCCCGCCGGCTGAGCCCGAGCGAGTCGAAGGCGCCCGCGGCGGCGAGCACCTCGAGCTGCGCGGTCGTGAGCCCCACCCGGCGCACGAGGTCGCCCATGTCGGAGTAGTCACCGGCCGCCTCGCGCTCGAGCACGATGCGCTCGGCGAGCTCCTCACCGATTCCGTTGACCTCCGCGAGTCCGAGCCGCACGGCGTGGTTGCCGTCGCGGCGGTGCTCGCGGTCGCTGGCCGGGATGCTGCGGTCGAAGAGCGGCACGGGCGGCTGCTCGCGGTGCAGGCAGGTGTCCATGCCCGTGGCGTCAGCCGATCTCGGCTTCGCTCGATCACCGGCGAGACCCTCCAGCCCGCTTGCGACGCCCGAGCGCAGGATATCCGGCGCGAGCACCTGCACCCCGTGGCGCCGGGCGTCGGCGACGAGGGACTGGCGCGAGTAGAACCCCATGGGCTGGGCTCGGAGCAGCGCGGCGAGGAAGGCGGCGGGGTAGTGGAGGCGCATCCACGCACTGGCGTAGACGAGGAGAGCGAAGCTGAGGCTGTGGCTCTCCGCGAAGCCGAAGTTCGCGAAGGCCTGGATCTTGGAGTAGATCTCGTCGGCGACGTCGGGTTCGATGCCGTTCGCCGCCATTCCCGCATACAGGGTCTCGCGCAGCGACTCGATGCGCTCGATGCCGCGCTTGGAGCCCATGGCCCGGCGCAGCAGGTCGGCGTCTTCACCGGTGCAGCCGCCGACCGCCATCGCGACCTGCATCAGCTGCTCCTGGAACACCGGGATGCCGAGCGTGCGCTCGAGCGGCTCGACGACCTTCTCGTGCAGGTAGGTGATCGGCTCCTGCCCGAGCTTGCGGCGCACGAAGGGGTGCACGGCGCCGCCCTGGATCGGGCCGGGCCGCACGAGCGCGATCTCGACCACGAGGTCGTAGAACTTGCGCGGCTGCAGGCGGGGCAGCAAGCCCATCTGCGCGCGGCTCTCCACCTGGAACACGCCCACCGAATCGGCGCGGCAGAGCTGGTCGTAGACGCCGGCCTCCTCGCGCGGGAGGGTGCCGAGGTCCCAGTCCTCGCCGAGGTGATCGCGCACCAGGTCGAAGGAGTACTGCAGCGCCGAGAGCATGCCGAGGCCGAGCAGGTCGAACTTGACGAGGCCCATCCACGCGCAGTCGTCCTTGTCCCACTGCACGACCGTGCGGCCGTCCTTGCGGCCGTGCTCGATCGGCACCACCTCGCCGACCGGGCGATCGGTGAGCACCATGCCACCCGAGTGGATGCCGAGGTGACGCGGGAACTTCATGACCTCGAGCGCGAGGTCGACCACAGGGGCCGGTATGTCGTGGTCCTCACTCGAGAGCAGCGCACCGTGGCGCTCCACCTGCTTCGACCACGCATCCTGCTGGCCGGGACTGTGCCCCATCGCCTTCGCCATGTCGCGCACCGCGAACTTGGGACGGTAGCTGATCACGTTCGCGACCTGCGCGGCGTTCAGCCTGCCGTACTTGTTGTAGACGTACTGGATGACCTCCTCGCGCCGGTCGGAGTCGAAGTCGACGTCGATGTCGGGCTCCTCGTCGCGCATGCTGGAGAGGAACCGCTCGAAGGGCAGCTTGTAGAAGATCGGGTCGACGGCGGTGATCATCAGCAGGTAGCAGACCGCAGAGTTCGCCGCCGAACCGCGACCCTGGCAGAGGATGCGGCGCTCGCGCGCAAAGCGCACGATGTCGTGCACGATAAGGAAGTAGCCCGGGAAGTCCTTCTGCTCGATCACGGCCAGCTCGCGCTCGATGCGCTGGCGATTGGCGTCGGTGAGCTCGAGTCCGCGTTCGGCCACCCCGCGCCAGACCAGCTCGCGCAGCCAGCTCATCGGCGTGTGCCCCTCGGGCACCTCCTGCTTCGGCAGCCCAGGTCGTGCCCGACGCAGCTCGAAGGCGAGGTCGGCGGCCACCTCGACGGTGCGCTCCACGGCGCCGGGGTAGCGCGCGAACCGCGCGGCCATCTCGGCACCGCTGCGCAGGTGCGCCTGGCCCGCCGCGGGCAGCCAGCCGTCGAGCTCGTCGAGGCTGCGCCGAGCCCGCACCGCAGCGAGAGCCGTGGCGAGGTGGTGCTGCTTCGGCGTCGCGTAGTGCACGTTGCCGGTCGCGACGACACCGAGCCCCCGCCGCTCGGCCAGGGCGGCGAGCTGGTCGTTCTGCGTGCTGTCGAGAGGATTGCGGTGGTCGTAGAGCTCGACGAGCACGTTGTCGCGGCCGAACAGCGCCACGAGCCGGTCGAGCTCGCGTGCCGCCGCCGCCTCGGCGGCCGAACGGGAGGAGGCCGAGGCGAGGGCCGCGCGCACCGTGCCCTTGCGGCAGCCCGTGAGTACCTGCCACTCGCCTGCGGACTGCTCGGCCAGCTGCTCGAGCTCGTAGACCGGACGACCCTTCTCACCGCCGGCGAGCTGCCCCGCCGTGACCGCGCCGGCGAGCCGGTGGTAGCCGCCCTGCCCGCGCGCGAGCACCAGCAGGTGTGCGCCCTCGGGGTCGGCCTCGCCGTTCTGCGGTTTGCGCAGCCCGAGGGAGAGCTCGGTGCCGAAGACCGTCGCGACGGGGTTCGGACCGCGTTGGGCGGCTGCGGCCTCCGCGAGCCGCACCACACCGTAGAAGCCGTCGTGGTCGGTGAGGGCGAGGCCGGTGAGCCCGAGGCGCGCGGCCTCCTCGACCAGGTCCTCAGGGCGCGAGGCTCCGTCGAGGAAGCTGAAGTTGGAGTGCGCGTGCAGCTCCGCGTACGGCACGGTCGCACCGGTCGGTTGCGGGATGGCGTCGGGCGGCAACCGGTACGGGTTGCGTTTCGCCGACCACGCGGGGCTGTCGCCGCCGTCCGCACCGACCGGGGGTGCGCCCGGACGCCGCGAGTCCGACAGCTTGCGCTCGAACTCCGACCAGGGGATCGGGGGGTTGTTCCAGCCCATCAGTGTCTACTCACCATCAGTCATACCTCGCCTCTGCGACCCAGTGATCGCCGTCGAGCACGAGCAGCCAGGCCGAGCCCTCGGCGTCGACCACCTGGAAGCGGTGCGCGCGCCGGGCCGTCGCGGGATCCCACCAGCGCTCGTCGAGCGACCACGGCCCCGCCCAGGCCACGACCTCGCGCCACTGCGCACCGGTGCCCGTGGCACTGAACCGCGACGGCGGGGACGTGAGCGCACCACGCTCGTCGAGCAGCACCGGTTCTCCGCCCTGCCCCAGCACGTGGATCGGGTGGGCGACCGCGAACACGGTGGCCGGTGCCGGTGCGGGCAGCTGCCCCGGCCAGGGCTGGCGGGCGACGACGGCCGTTGCATTCGCGACGCGGTCACCCCAGGCCACGAGGTTTTGCCGGTCGGCGAGGGTGCGTCCACCGCCGATGACAGCAGTGAGCACACCCTCGTGCCCGAGCATGCTCTGCACGCGGCTGAGGGCGTGGTGGATGCGCTCGTCGGGCCCGCCGCCCCACAGCCCCTGTTCGTGGTTGCCGATCGCGTCGACGGCCTCGGGGATGATGCGCACCCGCGTGATGCCGCTGGAGAGCCCCGACTCCGTGGTGCCGCCCTGCAGCTGCCAGCGCACCCGGTCGACCACCC
>Ga0247807_10001785_pt1 | contig 12341 bp, 4 predicted proteins | sample UWRJL074202C1_FD_179931 | JGI IMG/M metagenome (GOLD analysis project Ga0247807, IMG submission 179931) | Plant litter microbial communities from Arlington Agricultural Research Station in Wisconsin, United States - UWRJ-L074-202C-1 | ecosystem: Environmental > Terrestrial > Plant litter >...
AAGAAGACATAATCAAGAAAGGGTCAGTATTTCTGGCATGGGGACCATTTATTGCACACGCTCACAGCTCTATAGTCCTGCGAGAGTCGGTCTTTCCGCATTCCTGAATTCGGTCAAGCGTGTGAATTCCGCCCTCTCTGAGCTCAAGCGAACAAACCTCCGATCAAACCAAACCGCAGTGGCAGAGCTAGCTCGACTGCTCAAGTCCGGGAATACACAGCTTGAGGCATACTTTGCAACGCTCTTGCAGGAGGATTCCAGGCCGATTGAACCGCTGGCCTATATCACAAAAGACCAACCTTTCCCAGTCCTCAACCAGGACCACACGACCCGCTTGGGACTGATCAATTCTTATGTGGTGTCGGCCAGTCGGTCAGCAGGATTTACGGGAGAATCACCAGTTTTGCAACTATATGCAAGTGTTCGAGGGCCCTATCTTATATCAACTCTACAAAACTTAGCATCCGCCTCAGTCAACACTGCAAGGAAGAAGACGCCCGAAGCCGTGTACCGTTCTGGCACAAATGGGATTACCACATATGCAAAGGGGATAGAGGGTGCTTTGTTAGCGGAATACGAAAATATCTGCGGGCTCTTTTCTCGAGATGATTGGGGCAGGGTTTTCAACCTGACTTGTCAGGGCGCAATGGCAGAAATGTCTAGGACGCTCAGGGATTTGAATGTGCATATCAAGGCCAACCTCACTACAGATTGCTATCTGGCCTACGAAATCATTGAAATAATATCGAATCTCTCTGCAAGCCTGGAGAACCGAACTGGCGAGCTGAAGCAGTCTTTTGCCAATGCCCTAAAGCCAATCAAAGAAACAGGAAAGATGTCCCTTGGTGATTTGCTTGAAGAAACACGGCGCCGAATCAACGGCTTGCAGACCATCCCGCTCGATGGCGCCGTATTATCAATCACCTCAGAAACAATGACCAGACTGCAAACTATGGTAGACTTTCTGCGACCCCTCTCGAGCATCATGATTTCGATAGGAGACGGTGGATGGAAGACCAGTGCTGTTTCCAACTCATCCTCAGAGCAAATTCCTAGTCTAGCATCTTTTGACGTAACCGCCGACGGGAAACAGATTTTCGCCCACTACTGTGTCGATACCATTGACACACTTCTCAGCTCTCTGGAACAGAAATCGAAGATTGTACTCAAAAGCAAACCTGCTCTGGGTGTCTTCCTGATGAACAACGCCACCGTGGTGGATCGCATGATCCGTGGCTCCGACCTCCAACCCCTCCTCTCCTCACGTATGGCAGATGTCGACAAATGGCGCAAGACTGGTGCTTCCCTTTACACTGGTGCTTGGCGCGAACCCTCCACATTCCTCCTCGACGTCCAATACACAAATCGTGGGCAACGTCCACAATCTGGATCTGCGGCTGCTATTGATTCAACCGCAATTCTCAAAACCCTGAGCTCCAAAGATAAAGATGCTATCAAAGAAAAATTCCGCTTGTTTAACGCCAGCTTCGATGAATTGGTCGCGAAGCATCGGAGTCTGAGTATGGAGAGGGAGGTAAGAGAGAATTTGAGTAGGCAGGTACAACAGATGATCGAGCCGCTTTACTGTCGATTTTGGGATCGTTATCATGAGGTTGATAAGGGGAAAGGGAAATATGTCAAGTATAATAAGGCAGAGATCTCTGGAGTTTTTATTGGATTGGGTTAATCTTCCCGTGTCAAAGGCAACACTTGTTGATTAATGAGGACGCCGAGACATACATATAGCAAAGGATGCTTCAGGACGAATGTCTTATGGCAAGTGCAGTGGATAAATGGAGTAGAGGCCAATTCACATGGAGATTGACACGTCGTTCACTTTAACAATGAAGAGAGCCAGATTCTTTGCTCTCTGACCTAGTAGAGCTCACAATACGAGTTGTGATGGTTGAGGCTTGTCGCGGCACAGGAAGGTCGGTACAGAAGCTCCCTGCCGTAATAAGTGCGACTCATGGTTCCCCTTCAGAGCCAAGGTTGTAATGTATGGGAACGCGATGGAATGATACCAGGAACTGGATTTTGTCTTATATTTTATTATCATTGAGTTGCTTCGGTGGAGTAGAAGCCCACGCATGAAGCGAATTCATTGTGTTGGGCAGTTCTAACATAGATGAAAAGAATACGCATGATGTCACGCTGATTCTTCAGATATAAATTAAACAGCTGTCTACCACTTTCTAAATAAGTCCGTATTTACTCCTTTTGATTCGTAATTTGCATCAGAAAAGTCTCGGCACATTTTACACTAACAGAATGAATTACTTAAAAGTGATGTTATACGGGTACATTATGATCAATTTGCTGATACAGTTTCCTTCCATTCATTTCCTATTCCTGAAGGATGAAGCCGATTCCTTTCCATTAAACAGCCCTTTCCTTCCCTAATAAAAAGAAGATCAGGTAAAACTCCAAACAAGTTCCCTCCGTTCCCAAATCACCACCCAAAAACACCTAATTTCCCATTTCGCTGCGATAAATATCTCCTCCCATATATGTAGCCGGGATTTCAAAATCCCTCCCCCAAAAAGTGACTCCCCGGAATAATGATCTGAAAGGGAATAGAAAAGAAAAGAAGATGGTGTTGTTATATAGTTCAGCTTAGAGAAAGTCCAGCCAGCCCTCTCCGCACCAAAAAAAAAGCAAAAACAACTCCCCGTTTCTTAAACCTGGAAAGCAATTGCATAAAAAGCAAGGGTTCGTGAAGATGATGCAAAACCGCTGCGCGGTGAAGTCGGTATGATATACAAGTACAGCGATTGTAGAGTTTGTCGAATGTAAAATGTGGGTATGGTGAGCCACTTCTCAGCGATGAATGTGAATATATATATATATATATATATGGTGGTATAGAATGATCAGATAGTGATGCAAGGTTGGTCTGAATGGCCAACTCGTCATGGCGAGGTGAAATTGTTACGGGTTAGCGAGAGTCGTTTTGATCATGGCTGGCTTGACGCAAGTGAGAGCGACAGAGTATGCGGGGAAACAGCCGCCGCAGGGTGAGGATTTGGTGATACAACAGTACAGTCCGAACACTTTCCCAGCAAAGCTGCTGGGAAAATCCTGATCTAGATATTCATCCTACTCGTGGCGATGGGAGTTATATGTTATTGTAGAATCGCGGAGCTGGCGAAAGGCGGGGATGGGTGTTGCTACTAGAGACAGTCGGAGACATCACACCACCCACATAACTCGTGGGTGCCGTATTGCTCGTATTTGCAGCAGTAGCCACAGCATTTGATGACGAGAGGCTCGGGGGTTTGGACCTGCATTTTTGTGATGTTTATCCGCGAGAGGTATTGGTACAGTGGTGATATATGGTTATGGTGTACTGAGGAGATGGATGGATGGGAAGATAAGGTTTGGAGGATTGAGTTTGGGATGATGTCGACAACGACGTAAGTTCGGAAAACAGTCCCTCAGGCTCCAATAAGCTACACCTCTTTATATGAAGGCGGTGGTGCAGTTGGTGTGAGATGTGGTGAGAAACTTTACGTAGATGGGAGGCTGCGCTGCGTATCGGTAGTTATATATAGAGCTGAGGTGGAAGATTGGGATCAAGTTTCAGAGGAACAATGTCATCCAATAAGTATGAAGTTCCAGAGTCACGCAGTTATTCGCGCCCAGGAAGCAGGGACGAGAAGAAGCATTTATACTTTGTTCATTGATATGGTATGGACCAGGGGTAAACAACTATAGGTTGATTGGAAAGGAAAAGGAGGTTGCGTCCCATCTCCACCGGACCCAAAGCCAGCACGATCGCTGTCATGATCAGCATACCCGGCAAGGCGGAGAGCGAATCCTGGGTTACTCCACATGCAATTACTGTTTTATTGAGCAGGGTTTCAATTTGTTTCAGGACCTTATTGGATTGTTTCCCTTCGATTCGGGTTCGAGAAGGAGGGGTTTAGCAGCTGCAGCAAAGGACATCTACATTGCATTGCGTCGTATTGCGTTGCGCCTTTGGGCTTGCATCATAGATTGGTACGTAAGCCAGGAGGATGCCAGGGTGCCCGACAAAGTGCAGCAGGCTTGGGGCTGAGCTTGTTGAGTTTGAGGGCTCAGGTACAAGATTTCGAAGGGCATAGATAGAAAACGAGGCTGTTGTTATTAGAGAAGATAAACTGGAAAATGGTTTGGTTTGAATTTGATGAGAAGTGGATGTTGTTTCAGAGGAAACGAGGATGGACGTTGATGGGGACTGATGGGGCAGATCTCGCGGTGATCCACCAGTTTGACCACCACTTCAGTTTATTGATAGTGCTATAAACCTTCCATTATACTGAATGCAAGATCATCCTTTACAACGTGGCCGCAGTAAGTCAACTGCAGTTGAGTCATGTGTTTCTCCTCTTTTTGCTTCTCACTATGTCGACCCTCATTCCTCAACGGCACCATTTCTGTAGCACTCAAACTAGCCTTACGAGCCGGCCCTCCCTTCTCCAGGTAAAGGGATATTCGGCAGGAAAAGAGGGGGAATTTGACATGTCGTTTCTAGCTTCAAGACAGTTCCGGACTCGGGCGACCGAGGCAGGGCTGACAGTTATCGTTGCAAAAGGAACTTTGCTATCAAGGTCTAAGGGCGGTTCCAGCTATATCTCCTGTGTTACTGCGGCGTCGTTCCCCAAGCCCTGACGCCTTGGTGACCGCGCTTGCACCATTTTCTTTAAAACATACAGCAGCAAGAGGCCAGATGACGATCTGCATGATCAATCTGGTCGATTACAGGAGTGGAAATACGAAGATGGAGCGACGGATTAATAACGTGGGATTTTGCCGCAGATGGGAAATCACGAGAAGATGAATATAGCGTCGTGCAGGAACCCTTGGGGCTGGTGGTAATGCAGTCGTATCTGGGAAAGGAAAAGCTTGAAATTTCGGACTGGTGGAAGTTGTAGATCGTGGGTAATATATGCGTGTGTATATGTAAGTATGTGTATGTCATCTTGTCCTTCCGGAAAGACAAGAGGTCGCAGCTAGCAAGACCTTATTGTTATTGTCCTTACATGGGTGAAATACACGATTCTGAAATAGCCTCATCTCGAGAAAATATTCGACGATATACGATACAACGTGATGTGCCAGGGACGGGCTCACTTCCAGCAAACAGAAGATGGCCGAGTATGGTGTGTGAGTGTCCGGCAGCTTGTGCTCCCATACCAGGAGCATACTCGGACGTGGTGGAGGGGTTTGTCTTATTTTCAGATCTCTGGGTTCGTCCAGCCAGTTGTATTCATCGATTACCGATCTATATTTACAGGGACAGGTGCCACGTGGAAACAATGTAACCACCGGGCGTTGGCGGCGGGTCGGCTCATGGAAACCGCGCGGACGGCGACTCGCGCAAGCTTTGTTCCTGGACTCAGCCAAATTTGATCAAGTTATGGCTTGATGTCTTTGCATTGTTGCACCAGGTCCGAAACTTGGTGAACCAGATCGTGCTTGAACTCGGTCCTGTGGTTGACCTTGTTGAACTTAACCCCCGAGGTAACTTCAATCCCTGTTATAGTCAGCATCTAGTGCAACGTGAAATTAGAGTCTGACCGAGTATCTACAGGAAAGTCCATACACATTCTGTTGTGTAACTTTTGTTGTGTTGATGCATCATGCATCTCACTTCGCATCATCACTTCAATTGCCGTGTTCAAATCCTGTTCACAAGACACTTGAAATTTACAAGCACATCAACAGTCTATAATGGATCGCCGATGACAATGTAGCCTCGGACGGACCATTTGGTATGACTGAAGATAAGAGACTTACCCATACATTACGTCTCGATGCTGGTGATATCTTTGACAGGCTAAGAGCTCAAGACGCCGGTGTAAAGAGAAACCATCATGGGGGTTTTAGCACGAACAGTGTTGAAGAGGAGTTTGTATTAAGTTCAATATTATGGCTCGCTAACAGACGATGCAGAAGGAGGATTCCGGACTCCATGCTATCGCCTACATCTCAATGGATGTAATCTTTATCTCTGTCAGATATCCTGCGGATTATTGATAAAGATTAATCCGCGATGATTGCTTGGTGCCCTTCAGAACGGTACCACCATGCTCCGCGTCAGCTATATTGCAGATCATTTCAGCTTGTCAGCATAACGTAACATTCTAGGCATGTTGTGGAATATACAGCGTGATAAGATGCACATGGGTCTTGTAAATCAGCAAACGAAGCTGGGGGGAAAACGTCAAAGCACCACTTGTGAGCCAAAACAGCCGGAAGCACGGCCAACCGATATATCCGAAATCATGAGATCATGAGATCATAAGTTTCTTTATAGATTATGAAGTTTTGCCTGGTTTCAAGAAATATCTGCAAACTTCAACAAGTTATATCTCCTGGTCGAGGTTTGAAATTGCTCTAGGTAACAGTTATCTCAACCTTTTCATAGTCAATATGTTTGTGAGAGGGGCAATGCTAAAGATTATGCTTCTCTTATTCAATTGCTAAATTGTATCAAATGGTGGAAGCTTGGAAAGCATAATAAAGCCTGAACGTCTTGAGCAGCACCTGGTCATGTTATAGGACTGATATATTCATCTCTGGTATACTCACACGACATTTAAGGTGCCAGATTCATAGGTTCCCCAGAACACGACCGAATGGACAGGTTTGTGATTCGCATTTAGCCTGATGTACTTTTACTCAAGACCTACTTGCAAGAAATGTAGGTGAATCAGATCGTTGGGAGAGTTGATAAGGTTTATTGACAATATAAGATTCCGTGCTGTGGGATAAAGATAGTGTATCTGGACTGCCTCCAGAGCAGCGAATCTGACCTGATAGTGATATATAGAACAAATATTGACTAAACATACCAATTCAAATCTACTGGAATATGTGTTCGTAATAACACGTAATAAGGCTGGCGAAGGAAAATCTCTGATATGACATAATCGCACAAGAGCAAGCACAAATTGACCATGTCTCAAAAGACAGCTCTTTATCACCAACCAAGTCGTACGGCATGATATCCTGATCCTTCAACTGGGATAGATATCTAGCCCACCAAGACCTGCTTATTGGACATGCTAAGATAGCTCAAGTTCGTCTCTTACTACTATGCGTTTACCTAGCTGAACTCCATCGCATCGTTTTCTTAGTTTGAACAACTTAAATAAGATGATATGTTCCATTTCTCAACACCTCTACTTTCAAAATTTAAATTTAGATAATAAATCACTGAGAGGCATAATGTCCATTCGTGTGTAAATAATAAGGTCGTTTCCTTCCAAGTCTCATATTTCAACATCCTCTTAATCCCAGATGTCTCAATTCAAATGATGGGAAGGCCAATGTTCAATTTAGCTGAACTCCACCAGCTAAGAATGATCAAAATCGAAATAACTTTGTGTTGGCGCTACAGCATGATGCCGAAAGTTTGAAAGTGGCAGGAACTGACAAGACTACTTCAGAGGTGAAATCTGATGTAAGCATAAGCAATAAGCGGGTGGTGCTTGAATCCTTCTAATTACTCGAGCTGGTCAAAGCACAACTAGCGAGATTTACTCACGAGCCTGTCGACAATAATACTTATCTCGAACGATCACTTCAATTCTCCAACACTTACTGCCGCGCTTAAGCAGAATTTCGTTCTGATAGATGGCATGTTAGCAGTTTGAAAGCTGGTATGGAGCTAGCGCCAAATCTCAACCAGTAAGTCTCAGCTCTTCGGGATTATGTTGACAGCTTTACATCGAGACCATTCACGATAAGCTATTGCCCTAAGCTAATGCACTGGTAAGCTGTAACCAACATTTTGGTAAGCATAGCTTATGTTGGACTTTTTTCTTGGCTAGCTATTCGAAATTGTTTGTTCTTTGAATGTTGTTCGTCCAATAGATCGTAATAAAGATGGAGGATTTGCAGGCATTAGGGAACATCGCCTGCTTCGTCTTGTTATACCTCGCGTAGATATATTTAACAGCTCACATTAAAGAGTAGTTCATTCCTTTTTTTCCCTTTTCTCCCTTAAAAGGAAATCCGACCTCTATCTTCTCTTGTCCCTGCCATAATTGCATTAAGCTTTCTCCCCTCATTCCTGCCTCAAGACTTCCCAACTTACTTCCAACAATGGCGCCTTCTACCAAGCCCCTAATTTTGATGGGTACGTAAATTTTATTGACTTAAACACGAAGAATCATTGAGAGTCCGGCTTTCCTCAGTACTAACACAAATATTCAGCTTCTACGCCAGCCGCTGGCCATTTTTTACCAACCAAAGCGATTGCAAAGGAGCTCTTACAGCAAGGATTCGAGGTCACCATTGTTTGCAGTTCTGCTTACAAGGCTGCAGCGGAAGAAATTGGATGCTCCTTCGTCTCGCTCAAGGGCAATGCTGACTTTTCGGAGGCAAATCTGTCGGAACTACCTTTTTCTGTTCGTTATAACTGTGGATTGAGTTCAGAGACTTCGCTGACTGATCCTTAGAAACGATGGGTAAGAAATTGAGAGCTGAATCATTAATCCGTGCTTCGGTCTTATTCCTTAGTCTAATACTCTTTGATGTCACGATTCCCAGAGAGATGGCTTACGATTTCCTTCTTGAGCAATTGTGCCAGGTTTGTAGGTTCACGTAACTGACTTCTGTATAATAGTCTATGGAAGGTGTCGATAGATTCATCTATGACTTGGTAAGAACACCTTGATACCTCTATTTCTTCATGTATTCATGCTTTAAGTCGTATCTATGAACCAAGCCATTTATTTATCAATGTCCGATTGAAGATGTCTAACGTCAAACAGCGACACATATTTATCTATCCAATAACTGCGCAATATGAAGCTCTACAAGAAGCACTCCAAAAGATGAGCAACGATAATCCCGGCCGCTCAATAATCACTATTAGCGAATCATTCTTCATGGGTACCAGTAGTCTCTTTCTCAAAGCCCCTGGCATCAAGCCAAAGGCAAATATCAGCCTTGGTATTGTCCCCATGTGTATCACCAGTAAAGACACCGCTCCATTTGGTCCCGGTATCCCTCCCTCTGGAAACTGCGAGCAGAACATTGCCGCAAATCAAGCCGCTCAAGAAGATATTATGGGTGAGACCCAGAAGATCTATGCAGAACTCTTAACAAATTTGGGTATTACTGCGAAGATACCTTACTTCTTCGATACCCCATATCTCCTTGCCGATCGCTTTCTTCAAATGTGTATTCCATCAGTGGAATATCCGCGCAGCGATGCTCCCTCGACTATCCGCTTTACAGGTGGTCTGCCAAAGCGTCATCGAGATCCTTATACAAATGCCCCAGGATGGTGGGATACTGACATCCTTGGTAATACCACCAAGAAAATTGTTGCAGTGTCCCAAGGTACTGTTCAACTGGATTATGCCGATCTCATTATTCCCACCTTGCAGGCTTTGGCTTCCCATCCAGACATTATCGTAGTTGCCGCCCTTGGCTCTAAAGGAGCTACTCTACCGGAAGGAACTGTGATTCCCGAAAATGCGAGGGTAGCGGATTATATTCCTTTCGATGAACTGCTACCGCATTGTGCCGTATTCGTAACGAACGGCGGGTATGGTGCTGTGCAACATGCAATTGCCAACGCGACTCCCCTCGTGATTGCCGGCGAGACGGAAGATAAACCAGAGACCGCTGCCAGAGCCGAATGGGCCGGATTGGCAATTAATTTGAAGACCAAAAATCCTTCAGAGGAGGTTGTGGCGAAAGCTGTCAAGAATATCATAAATGATACGAAGTTCAAAAAGAGGGCGCTGGAGTTGCAGGCTGAGATGAAGAGTTATGATCCTATGAAAATTCTGCTAGAAACAATTGAGGAGCTGGATGCTGGTGGGAAGTAGGAACCATCCGACAGAAGCCTCCAAGTTTTTCCCTAACTGGCATATAACGCTATAGATACATGTCACGGACTTGAATATTGGGCTTAAATATGTCAGTGTGAAGTAATAGATTGTTAATCTTCGCATACAGGTGCCCATTTGGTACTGGGTATGTTTGTGTTACATCTTGGTGGAAATATGTTGTCCTTGACTTTGAGTTCTCGCGCGCAATGAAACCTTCGATCAACATTAGAAGCACCGAATAAGAGACTTTTCTTGTCAGCTATCGCATTCCCTTTCTCGTTTCTGTATGCTATTTCGTCGTACCACAGTTACCTAACTTGACTTTTAAACAGCTGACGGGATGACTCCTAGGAATTACTTACAAAGCGCTAGAAGACGCATAGAAGTACAACTGTGAAATAAGCATGCGACTTCAGTTTCTCGGGAATTATTCTCATCTCTAATATGCATACTCGCAATTGGCGAACTAATTTTCAGAATTTCTTGCGGCACAACCTGGATTTGCGGGGAAAGTGTTTCCACATCAGGACCCCTATTTCCTCGCTTAGCACTTAGATCAGCCAGGGGCTTGGGCTAGGATAAGGTATATTCGAACTTCCATGTGTTCATTGAACTTGCGCAAATTTACGATTGCAATTAGGAACCCTATGCAAATTAATCAAAAATAGCCTATGGTCTGACAGCGCGTGATGCTCGAGAAATGTGACATGTTATTCCACGTGAAGGTGAATATCACTTTACGGAGCAGCTGTGGCTGTGCAATTTCAAGAAACAGAATTGGTGAAAAGCTCCCCACAATGATGACGTCGAGCTCAAGCCTTATACAAATAAGTGTATCAACAACAAAATCTTCCTTCCACGTCCTACAATTCACGAAACGATAAGCCATGGATAAAGTGACCTCTCTCCTGCGGCACATAGTTGCTGGCCCGCGAAACCCCCATCCGGAAGCGAATCTCGATCTCTGCTACGTAACATCCCAGATAATAGCAACCTCCGGCCCCTCGGGAACTTATCCTCAACGCGCATACCGAAACCCTCTCGATCAACTGGTTAAATTCCTAGACGAAAGGCATGGAAAGCATTGGGCTATATGGGAGTTTCGTGCTGAGGGGACGGGATATCCTGACGATGCAGTTTATGGACGAGTGTTCCATTATCCCTGGCCTGATCATCATCCCCCTCCATTTCGCGTGGTGGGAATGGCCATGGCCGGAATGAAGAGATGGTTAAGCGGTATTGATGGGGAGGGAACAGAGGAGGAGAAAAAGAAAAGGGTCGTGGTTGTACATTGTAAGGCGGGAAAGGGAAGAAGTGGAACGATGGCGTGCAGTTATCTGATCAGCGAATGTGGATGGACCCCTGAGGATGCACTGGCACGATTTACAGAGCGGCGTATGCGGCCCGGCTTTGGACAAGGTGTAAGTATTCCCAGTCAGCTACGCTGGGTGGGCTATGTAGGTCGATGGACGAAGGGTGGAAAGCTATACGTCGAGCGCCAAGTCGAAATAATGGAGGTCCATGTTTGGGGATTGCGAGATGGTGTCAAAGTCCAGGTCGAAGGCTATGTTGATGAAGGCAAGACTATCAAGCAATTCCATGTATTTACAAGGAAGGAGCGAGTCATTATTGCCCCAGTATTGCCGTCTGAAACTGGTGTGAAAGATGCATTGAAGAATCGAGAAAAGGTACCGGAATTCACCAGTCCAGAACAAGTTGGAGGGGACGAAAAGCCACACCCTGAGAAAGCCAAAACGATTGCTCAGCCGGGTCAGCTTGATGGCATGAATGAGAGCAAGCAGATACCAACGAAATCTCATTCTGTACAATCTAAGATCAAGAAGAGCGGAGATATCACGCCGCTCTCTTCAAAATCACAGACTAGTACCACATCTAGTTCCTCGGAGGCAGTTGGAGAAGAAGAAGGAGGCGATGCGGTCATCTTCAAACCTTCCAGTCGGGTCATCCTTCCGACCAGTGATATCAATCTCGATTTTGAGCGTCGTAACAAGGCTACCATGGGGTATACAATGGTTACGGCGGTGGCACATGTCTGGTTCAACACATACTTTGAAGGCAACGGTCCAGAACAAGGTGGTAACGCTGATGATAATGGGGTTTTCCAAATTGAATGGGATAAGATGGATGGTCTCAAGGGTTCAAGCAGAAAGGGTACTCGAGCATTTGACAAGCTTGCTGTGGTTTGGAAGGTATATGAGCCTGAGCCTGGACGCAAATCGAAGGAAGATGTCATCCGCGAACCAAGTATCAATTCCCCAGTCCAACAAATGGCACCTGCGGATTGGAAAGGTGGTAACAAAGAAACACCTGACAAGGGCAAGAACCTTGGACTTAGGACTGAAACTCCCGCCAGTGCAGATGTCAGTAAAGCTAGCAGCTTTAAGAGTAGTCGTGATAACGAAGATGAAGATGATGATTTGGCTGGCGTTAAATCTAGCGATCCATCTGGTGGTGAATATCCTGTTGAGAATGAACCAGAGACAA
>Ga0247807_10001789_pt1 | contig 12319 bp, 9 predicted proteins | sample UWRJL074202C1_FD_179931 | JGI IMG/M metagenome (GOLD analysis project Ga0247807, IMG submission 179931) | Plant litter microbial communities from Arlington Agricultural Research Station in Wisconsin, United States - UWRJ-L074-202C-1 | ecosystem: Environmental > Terrestrial > Plant litter >...
GGATGAAGACTACCATCTAGTCTTTTAACTGTATATCACTTTGCCATCATGGCAATCTACGATGACTCTAGTGACTCTGACGCGTTCTTACCAGTTGGTGCTTCTGTGAGCCTTAACTATTTCTCCTCACAACAAACTTACCCCATCAAAGAGTCGGGGCTAACAAAGCGTTGATAAAGCAGAAGGGCAACGCCACCACAAAGCCATCACCCAACAAAGCTGTCATCCTAAAGACTAGCAAAGTCGCTCCCAAGAAAACAGTTCAGACCACCTTGAAGACCACATTGAAGACCACCAAAACCATTCTACAAAAGCGCCCCAAGCCAGGGAGCGATAATGAAGATTCTTCTTCCGGTCTGGACTCTGCCGGGGATGTATCTTTACTCTCAAATACTCCACCAAGCTCGAAAAAGCAGAAGAAACGCCCTGCGAAGAAATTAGGTAGAGAGCCATTGCAGGATATTGCCAACGAGAGTATAGATATTGATGGTCCTACCAACACCAATTCCAAAAAGTCTGCTAGTGATCATTACCAGAAGCTTACGCAGCTCGAACATATCATTACGCGCCCAGATTCCTACATTGGATCTGTGGAGCAAGCAGACCAGCAGCTGTGGGTTTTTAATTCTGAAGTTTCCCAGATGGAGCTCCGCAAGGTGTCTTTTGTCCCTGGACTCTACAAGATTTTCGACGAAATTTTAGTGAATGCCGCAGACAACAAACAGCAAGACCCGAGTATGAAGTACATTAAGGTTGTCGTGAACCGCGAGAGCGGCGAGATTAGCGTCGAGAATGATGGCGCCGGTATTCCGGTCGAGATTCACGAAGTAAGTCGTCTTTTACTAGTCAACGCACCCCCTTAATCTACAACAGTTTCAAAAAGTAAGACTTAATCTCAACTCCTACAGAAAGAAAAAATCTATATTCCCGAGATGATATTCGGACACCTTCTTACCGGATCTAATTACGACGATGACAAAGCCAAGACCACTGGTGGTCGTAACGGCTACGGAGCTAAGCTTTGTAACATCTTCAGCACAGAATTTACAATCGAGACGCAGGATTCGATTAAGGGCAAAAGATATAAGCAAACTTGGACGAACAACATGAGCTGCATGGGCAAAGCAAAAATCTCATCAAGCAAATCAGCCAGTTTCACACGAGTCACCTTTACACCTGATTGGAAGAGATTCCAGATGACTGGTATTGATGACGATTTTGAGGCTTTACTAAAACGTCGCGTTTATGATATGGCCGGAACTGTAAAAGGCGTCAAGGTCTTTCTCAACGGCACTCAAATCAAGCTGGATTTTAAGAAATACATTGAGATGTATGCAAAAGCTATTAACTCAGAGCGCGGCGTCCAGGAAGCGGAATCTAGTTCCGTTACCGTTATTGTCGATGACGATAAATCTCATGTAGCATGGCAAGTTGGCTTCGCAGTGTCTGACGGTTCTTTTGGACAGGTCTCTTTCGTCAACTCGATTGCTACAACCTCCGGCGGTACTCATGTCAATTATATCGCCGACCAAATATGCGACAAACTCATGGATGTTGTGCGAAAAAGAAACAGCAAAGGCGCTGCTTTGAAATTGAACCAGATTCGCAACCATATCTTTCTATTTGTTAATTGTTGGATTGTCAATCCTGCATTCGCCTCTCAGACTAAGGAACAACTAGCTACTAGAGTTAAGCAATTCGGCAGTAAATGTACCCTTACTGAAGAATTTCTAAAGAAAATTGCTAAGACTGATGCTGTTAACAACATTCTAAACTTTGCTGCTACAAAAGCAGATCAGGTACTAGCAAAAAGTGATGGAAATAAGCGCTCACGCATGAATAACCCTAAGCTTGTCGACGCTAATCTTGCGGGTTCTAGACAAGGTCATGAATGTACTTTGATCTTGACTGAGGGAGATTCTGCTAAAGGCTTAGCTGTAGCAGGTCGTGCTATTCTTGATCCAGATCGTATTGGCGTCTTTCCACTTCGGGGCAAACTACTTAACGTACGAGATGCAAGTATTGACCAAATATCCAAAAACGCCGAGATTCAGAACATTAAGCAGTTTCTCGGTCTTAAACATAAGCAGGTCTATAAAGATACAGCCGGCCTTCGCTATGGCCATCTTATGATTATGGCTGATCAGGATCATGATGGAAGTCATATTAAGGGTCTGCTAATTAATTTTCTTCAAGTTCAGTTTCCTAGTTTGCTTAAACTGCCGGACTTTTTTCGGGAGTTTATTACACCTATCGTCAAAGTTTGGAAGGGTCCCAATCCCAAACGGCCTATCGCTCAAAAATCCTTTTTCACCATGCCTCAATATGAAGAATGGAAGGTGCAACATGGAAACAACAACAAAAATTGGAGACACAAGTACTATAAGGGTCTCGGTACTAGTGCACCTGAGGATGCACAGGTTTATTTCAGTAATTTGGATGACCACCTGAGAGAATTCGAGACTATGAAGGCTGAAGAAGAAGACTTGATAGATCTTGCTTTCTCTAAAAAGAAGGCCGATGCTCGCAAGCAATGGCTTGGTAATTTTGTCCCTGGAACTTACCTGGATCATTCAACTAAAACATTGACATACGGTGACTTTGTTAACAAAGAATTGATTCTTTTTAGTATGGCGGATAACCTTCGGTCCATCCCTTCTGTTATTGATGGCCTTAAACCTGGGCAGCGAAAAGTCATGTATGCATGCTTTAAGCGGAACCTTGTCAGAGATATGAAAGTTGTGGAACTATCTGGCTATGTGTCACAAACTACAGCTTATCACCATGGCGAGCAATCTATGCATATGACCATTATTGGCCTTGCTCAGAATTTTGTCGGGTCGAACAATGTCAATTGTCTTGAGCCAAGCGGAAGTTTCGGAAGTCGCCTTGCAGGAGGCAGCGATGCTGCAAGCCCTCGTTATATTTTTACTAGACTGTCGCCTTTTGCCAGACGTGTTTTCTCTGCCCTTGATGAGCCAGTTTACGATTACAATACAGACGATGGTCGTCAGATCGAACCTACAATGTATTGTCCGGTGGTACCTATGGTTCTCCTCAATGGCGCAGACGGTATTGGTACAGGGTGGAGCACTACAATTCCAAATTACCATCCAGTTGACATTGTAAACAACCTGAAGCGCCGCATGGGCCGCCTGGACGGAAGTGAGGAGAAACCATTCCAAACTATGATGCCATGGTTTCGCGGATGGAAGGGGACACCTGAGGAAGCTGGGCCAGATCGTTTCAAGTTTAATGGCAGCATTAGGGAAACCGGCAACAATGAAGTCGAAATTACCGAGTTACCTATCCGTGTATGGACTGACGATTTCAAAGCTAAGCTTGAAGAGATTATCAAGGCCGAAAAGGTGCCTTCATTCATCAAAGACTATAAGGAATTCAACGATCATAAGAATGTACATTTTGTGATTCAGTTAGATGAAAAACACATGAAGGCAGCTTTAGCTGAGGGCCTGGCAGAGAAATTCAAACTGAACAAGACAATCGCAACTTCTAACCTAGTTGCTTTTGACACCAACGGTCGAATTCGGAAGTATGAAAGGGTTGAAGAAATATTAGAGGAGTATTATGTGTTTCGGCTTACCATGTATAGCAAGCGAAAGGTTTGTTTTGCCTTATCTATTATTGTTCTGGCTAACTTTCCTTAGGCCTACTGGCTGCAAAAGATTCACTCAGAATATCGCAAGCTTCAAAACCAAGCCAGATTTGTGACTGAGATTATCGACAATAAGCTTGTCGTTTCTAGGAAAAAGAAGCCCATTCTTGTCAGTGAACTGCGAGAGCGCGAATATGAACCATTCCCAAAGGTCAAAGGCGCCCAAAAGGCTGGCGAAACTGAAGATGCTGTTGAAGATGAGGAAGAAGGTGGTAGTGTTGAGGATTCTGGAGCTGGAGATTTCGACTATCTCCTCGGTGTAAGCAGCACCGTCTCTTTATGCATCTGGTACTTTCACTGACATATTTCAAGCTGCCTATTTGGTCTCTCACGCAAGAGCGAGTCGACAAGTTGAAAGCTCAAATGCTAGGCAAGAAAGAAGAACATGATGCCTTAGAGAAAGTCTCTGAAAAAGACTTATGGTGCCAAGATCTTGATTCGTTTATCCAAGAGTGGGAACTTCAACTGAAGGAAGATGCAGACTATGAGAAGACCATTCGTAATACCAATCGTCGTGCTTCGAGAAAAATCGGGGCAGGTAAGAACGACAGCAAAGCTCGGGCTAAGAAAGATGACGACTACAATCCGAAACCAACCAAAGCCAGTTCTAACAAAGACAATATCAAGCCTGAGAATAAGTCTCATGAACGCTTCTTGAATGTGTTTGAGAACAAGCCGATATCCAAGCTCAAGCCAGCTCTTCACCTTGATGAGGCTGATGGATTTGAAATGTCTGGGTCCTTGGATGATGATTTTGATTCCATGAAGCCTACGAAGCCTGTTAAGCAGACATCTAGACAAGAAACCAAGAATCTTCCTCCTGCCAAGGACCGCACTAAGCGTGCTGCGGCTGCAGTACCGAAAACATGGGTCATTGACGATGACGAAGAATCTGAGAGTGATGTCGACAAGCTGCTGGGAGATGTTGGGCATATGGTTAAGGGAGTCGGGATTGAGAGAAAAGCCGAAGATGAAATTACTTCTAATGGAAACGTTTCGCTTTCCGCCGTGTCGAGCCTAGGTGGCAGTCACAGGGGGCAGACTGACAACACGGATTTGCACAAAGCAAAAGTCAGCAAGACTTTTGAGCTAGCCAAACTTCCTTCCCACAAGGCAACTTCTATACCGACAGAAACTGCTGATGCCTTTTTTTCGGACAATGATGATTTCATGCCCATGTTGGTGAAGAAAGGTCCTCTCACCAAAGCTGCAGCAAAACCTGCTCAGAAGCCGAAGAAAGCTCATTCCTCTAAAAGAGTGGCGCCAGTATCTCAACCAAATCCAATGGCACTCTCTCCAGCTGCTAAAGCCTATGTTGCTAAGCAGGACAAGGTGGCGCGTACTTCCAAGAATGCGGTATTCAGTGTTCATGGGGATGATGATGCTGAAACGGATGAGGCCGCTGAATCCTCACCGCCGAGACCAGCCGTCCGTGGTCGTCCTGCACGCGCTGCCGCTGTTGTTGCGAAGGAAAAGACCATTATCCAAATCGACTCCGACGACGACGTTGTGGATGTGGATAGTTTAGATGAATCTGCCGTTATCGAGGACGAGCAGTCTGACGACGAAGAAGATGATTTTGATGATTTTGATGATTTTGATGATAATGATTAGTGTTCTTTTCACAATGTTAAGGATATAATAGCTTGTTCTCGTATAGTTCTTTCATAGTTGTGGAGTTGTGGATGCTTGACTCGATTTTGCTCTCATAATACATTTTTGTTTACTTCCATACCTATGTTTAATATTAAAATCGTGTCCCAGGTTGTGAAGGAGCCTGCTTCACGGATTCTCTCCCTTCGAATAACTCACTTAGAATGATTTGGTAGTTTAACCTGAACCGGCCTCAAGAGCCTACGTAGGGAACAAAAACTATTCTGAGTGAGGATCCCTTATTTCTGCAAATTCCTTGCTCATTAACGGGAAGAGTTTGAAATCTCGCTTTAAGGAAAAGGCTACCAGATAGCCTAGTTTTACGAGAATGGCAAGAGATTCCCCCTTTCAACTGAGCAAGCGTATTATTGGCGCAGCCATGGTCTCAGACACAACGTCTATGGCCATCTTTATCACAAGTCTCCAGTTTTGAATCCCGCTGTGCCTATTACTCGTATCAGACCTCATGATATACTCATGGCTTAGTTTTGTACAAAAGCTCATCTGCTCACGCTCTCTCTCGAGATGCGACATATATACAGTCACTTAGGACCCGATCAGATGCAGGAATCATGGCGTTCATTTACTACAGCTTCGTAACATTCTGACACACCCTGAAAACTCCAACGTCTGGAGTACAAGATCTTCGGTTTTCGTAGCAGTTACCCCTTTTGCGTTCCGTCGAGATCAGAAGATTTCCATATTGGCTTGACACAGATCTCCCAAATGTCCTAAAGCTGCAGCGTTTTTCAGATAATGCCCCCTGAAGATCGTAAATTGAATTGTCTCTCTAATCATCATATCATCCTTTTCAGCCTCTTCCTCTGTGTTGGCTTTCTTATGAAGTTCTTCAAAGTCTGTCCCACTTGAACTTCCACTTGCTTGAAAGATCTGGTGTTACAGCTATCAATCGGTTCTGAAACCCATCGACATGCAGCATTCGTTGCTCTAGTCATGCTAGCAATGTTCTCTTCTTTTTGCACTGACTAATCAATAGGTTTAAAATGTTTGAGAGAAACTGAGTATATCTTTTCGTTACTAACCAGTTATCAGCGAATCAAGCTCGTTTCGGTGAGCTATACATAATGAGGATCGATCACATGCCAAAACACCAGCAAAGAAACTTTGTCCTCAAGGAATCCTTCCGGAAAGCTGTTCGCTAGTCAATTTCACATTATCTTCACTTGTCAAAAGAAGACTATCCCTTTCCGTATATATTAATTCCAGTTCACTAGGCGTGCGTCACGAGGTGATTCATAATGCTTGAAGAATTCACAGAATCACGCGTTGGTTTGTTCAACTGTCACATTAGCTTTAATCTTAACTAAGAGGACAAGTACTAGTAAGCCATGCTCGCGAGAAGCACTATTTACTAATTGATAGATGGTATGAATGACTAGTCGCCAATATCTTAGTGCCAAATTAATTGACCTTGAAGATCTCAAGCAATTATGAGCCTGAAAGTAAAGATTCAGAAGGTCAGACAATCAGACAATATAATTCGTATGGCCTACCTGAGCTGAATCGGCTCCCACTTGCCATGTCTACTCCTTACAGCGAATCCAATCCAGGCCTTTTAGATACCAGAACATCTGATTCTCGATATTATATGCAATTAATTGGATCGAAATTGCCCGCCATTCTGTATCTGGTTCTATTCCACGGATTGTGGTGCGGGGAAGGTCCTTGGAGATGCAATGATCGAATAAAGGGATCGAATGGCCACTTTTAATCACTCCAACTGGAAATTAACCAAGCAACCGGTATAAAAGACTGCTTTGGCATTACTCAGCTGAACTTATGGCCATCACACTGAAATTGCGCTCTGTGTCTGCCCCGGCGTAGGGCTGAAGTATGATCAGTAGCTGCTCTTGGATTTCTGAACAGGGTGAACTTGAACTTGAACTTGAACTTGAACTTGCCGAGTTCCTTGGAAACCGGTAGCAAATCTGGAGCGGTAGGGAGTAATATCATTAAAATTTGCCATCTAGACCGGGCATTTCTCCAGGATGTCGTTGTTAGGTGATCCTCGCTGGTGTGCATGGAGGTAATTTAACGCGTCCCAATGCAACGGGTCGAAAATGTGATGGAGAAGGTAAACGCTTTGGCCTCCTGTCCCGTTTCGGCATCGCCCCCTACCACCGTACGAAATCCGGACATCTTTTGCGTGTACGCTTCTCGCATCAAACAAAACACCTTCTACCACAGGCTACTTTCATATACTCTCCTTCACTTAATTAAACTAATTTATCTTCTTCTTCTACTGCAGCCTACTTCTCCACAATCGCTATCTACGCCAATTTTACAAGCCACAACGCCAATTTCGGAAAGACAAACCATACATTTATAACACTTCGAAAGGCGACAGGTTCATATTGATGCTATGAATACAAGGGATACGCACAACTAAGCAATGATGCCCGCTCATGGAGAGCCTGAGAATATGCCGAACTCTCCGAATGACGACGACACTCCCAACGACTACGATCCGCGTTCCGATGCTGGTGATGCTACTAGTATCTTGTCCTCCCGGATGACCGATATAGCCTCGAACGATGGGGAAGAACATGCTGTAGCGCCTGCAGCCTCTACAGCTGGCGGTCGTCTGTCGAGAGTTACAGCAGACAGTGCTTCCCGACCCAATACTGCAGCTACATCCTCACAACGGCGTTTTAACTCAGGAAGTAACGCTCAACGTGCGAGTGGGGTTTCGAATATCTCGAGTCATCGACCTCAAAGTTCCATGAGCCGTACTCATGTGCCTTCTCTTACATCTCATGCTTTTTTCCGACCCATGAGTTCGCAGAGACTACAGGCGCAACGGGGCAGTTCCAGACCATTAACCATCTCACAAAAGGGGTTCAGTGAGGATGGGTCAGTAGAAGGTGGTAGTGTTGCTAGGAATAGCATCATATCAGACCAGACTGGGAAATATGGGCGCGGTAACGTCGAGGATGGTGACATGCCTCCACCGCCTTCGCGAGGGACCGAGATGACTGAGCATGGGCGAGTGACAGCGAATACAAGCCCCACACAAGGCCATTACACTGCTGCAAGCCTCTCAGAAAGCGTTCGACCATTGCAGCGAAATACCCCGAATCCCAAGGGTCTTAGTGTTAACATAGACAAGAGTTACAAGAACGGCGCAAATCTTCCAACCTCCGCGAAGTCGCCGCATTCTTTTAGATCGAGCTTCTTGATGCCCGCAAAAGCCGAGGCTGCACCAAATAGCCCTAACAGAAGTACTCATGGGAGAGAAAAGCTTTCTTCGGTTGCCTCTTCACCTGGCTTGACACCAACAGTCACACCGAAACGTATGGACAATTTGAAGAAGGAGAAGCTGGGTGGCAATTACGAGTACTTCACTGGGAATACTGTATTCTGTTGGGGTGGTCGATTTCAAAATACGCAAGACAAGCCTATCAATATTGGCACAGGGCTGCTAGTTCTTATACCCGGAATTCTTTTCTTTGTTTTCTCAGCTCCATGGCTTTGGCACAACATCTCACCAGCCGTACCTGTGGTTTTTGCATACATATGGTATATTTGCATGTCGTCTTTTATACACGCATCCTTGTCGGACCCAGGAGTAAGTACTTAGTATATCCAGTTCACCTCATTTGCTAATCATGTTAGATTCTTCCTCGAAATCTTCACCCAATGCCTCCTGCTAGTGAGAATGAAGATCCTCTCAGACTAGCACCACCTACGAATGATTGGACTATGATAAGATCCGCTCAGTCGCCATCTCGAGCTATGGAAGTTCCAACCAAATACTGCAAGACTTGTAATATTTGGAGACCTCCTCGTGGTCACCACTGCCGCATTTGTGACAACTGCATCGAAACTCAAGACCATCACTGTGTGTGGATCAACAACTGTGTAGGTCGTCGTAATTATCGCTACTTCTTCACCTTTTTGACAGCTGGTACCTTTACTGGCCTTTTCCTACTTGGTGCTAGTATTGGACAAATACTCGTCTACAAGAACGAACAAGGCATATCTTTTAGTGCCTCTATCAATCACTTCCGGATTGCATTCGCTATGTTTATTTATGGAATCCTGGTCACTACTTATCCATTAGCGTTGATGATCTATCACCTATTTCTTATGGGCCGTGGAGAAACTACTCGAGAGTATCTCAACGGCCACAAATTCTTGAAAAAGGACCGTCATCGACCTTTCACCCAAGGAAACGTTTTTAAAAATTGGTTCGTGGTACTTTGCAGGCCAAGGCCACCTACCTATCTTAGATTCAAGCAAAAGTACGAGGAAGGTGATCAGCGATTTGGAGAGAGGAGAGGGAATCGAACGGCTCCGCTGACCGAGGAAGCACAGGGCGGTGCCGGAGCACCAGGAATAGACATGGAGATGCATAACGTCCATGGTTCACAGAGAGGGTTCGAAGGACCAGCCACACGAGTCAAAAACAGCGAGCATTGAGTCTTGTCTACATGAATGGGGATCACCACTAATAATTTACTTATGATTGATTGCATTTTAGCGTTCTTGTTTATTGTCATTAGTCTGGTAATTGGCTGGACTGGTTTTTGGATATATGATTAACAGCGAGCATTTTGTAGCATCCTGGCAGACAGGGTTGACATCCAATTTCGTGTATCATAGGGAAGACGGTGGGGGGGGGGGTACATAATTAGGAAGTCCCGTATGTGATGAATCGAAGCTGAAAAGCTAGGGGGTTCGATGTTTACAAAATGCAATCAGGCACCGTCTAGAGTTAGACTTCAAAAAACATCTTGAATTATTTAACGATACCAATTTTTTTACAAATAATGATTCCAGCTCTTGCTTCAATGTTTACATTATCTGAGCTCATCCTACTGGCTCAAAGTACCTAGGGGTATTTTCACCGCCACTTGTAAATCACAAACCATCCGTTGTGCTTTTGTATGCACTGGATATGCCTTACCTATAAACTTCTCTTCTTGGATTTATCTCCTCCTACGTACGGATCATATAGCGTCTCGCCTCGTTCATTATATTCACAACATTCACAATTTCCTGGCTAATACTTCTTTGTTTGGTCAAATTTATACCTTCCAAATCTATCTATAATTAGTATTCTTTTATTCACTTCTGGAACAGAGACGAGGCTTCGAGGCAACTTCAATTCTTGAAACGCCTCTTTCTCTCTACTTATATCAAACAACACTATAAGAAGTCGAAGCACATCTTCAATACTCACCAGAAAAGTTGTCATGGCTCTTGCAAATAGTCCTGATTATCGATTTCAACCTCGAGTACAGAATCTATTCTAAAGATCAAAAATATGGCATCAAGCAAAACTACTTCGATTGCGTATGAGATTCCATTCTTGTTGTGGTACACGACTGGGGCTTCAAGGACAGCGGCTTCAAAGATAAGATCGCAAAGGATACACCAGTTCCCGACAGTTTTCAGATCTTGATTGACTCCCCACTCACTACTGCTGTCAAAAAAGAGAACTTTAGGGCTTACCGTGATTCATTCATCTTTTGCGCAAGAAATTCCCTAGAGCAGCGCAGCCTGGATATGCGGACATGATTCCTTTTACTGAGTCGCAAATCTAGATGGGTAAGATGTGATATTCTTACTGCAAGCCACTTGTTTTTAGTAGTAGCTAATGGCCTGCCTACTTACATGCTTTGTGCCTTTGTATATCACATGCTGAATGATTACAGCAGAGATTTGCAAGAAAGAAGATAGCACTGTCTCCATGACCTTCTCGAATGTGTCTCGCGACAAGAAGAGACCCAACACAAAGGGACCAGGTTTCAAAGGCTCGTTAGCAAAGAACGTGTAAGGTGCTTTCCTCTGAGTCTCAAATCCGAAACACGCAAAGGGTGGTGAATAAGGAGTACATGGGTAGTTTTATTGCGGTTCTAGGTGGAGAGAAGCCACACCAGCCGTAGTTTACAAGCATAGACTAAGAATCTTGCTTCAAATATGAATCGGAGTCTGATATATCTTTGGGCAGTCCGTTGTTTCTAAAATCTGATTTAGGTGCGCTTGTGCGAGCCGGCAAGTGTTAGTGTGATATTGTGCTCAAATTCTATACCAGACTGCGTCTCCCTTTCTGTCCGAGTTTCGACTGCCTACCAAGTTAAGGAACTTCTTAGAAACAGTTACAATTTGGTATTCACTCTAGCGCTGTGCTATCTCTTATACAACAAAAGCATAAAGCTAACCCAGATCTGTTCCCCTGTCTTCCAAACATCCAGCTTGATCCGCAAACCCGCAAAGACAGTTAAATTCAACGTAAAAACATAACCATCAAAGGCGTGGTACCTCGAAAACCAGCAACAAACTCAAAGACTGCCCCGCCCCATAATGCAACCACAATTGTTGGACTTCAAAAAAGTCCAAGGCTTCATTCTCCATGGCATCCGTGGTCAGAACTTCAAGAACAGAGCTTTCGTCGACCTCGTCACCTTCAGAACTCACCCGATCGACACGCTCAGCATTCTTCTCGCGTCACCTCTACTCTCTGCAACCGAGCTTCAGACCGTGGCGACTTTTCAAGCTGTTCTCATTTCTTTAAGACACAGGTTCCCCGATCCGAGCGGGTCATTCCCAGTCGAGGATATATTCCTCGCGGCCGCGAAAGCTATGAACGACCTCTTTGAACAGAACCTCATCTCGCAAGGCGGTATGCTCAAACCGTCCCGGATGATTTTGACAGAGTATCTTCGAACCCTAGGATGTGATCAGTCACATACTGAATTTGATTGGTGGGTTGCGGTATATTCAGATTTATAGATCTTTCTAACTATCTTGGTAGTGAGATCAGATTTCATAACTTGTCACTTTGATAAAGGATACGCACTGAAACACAAACGCAACAGATTGGGATTTGCTGGGGACGAAAACGGTAGCGCGCTCTCTTTTGTTTCCAGGAAGATCACAGAGCATGATAATGGAGCTGGGTCAAGCGGATATCCTCCGTTCGGAATTCATGGATATGCGAATCTTGTGTTTTTTTAATAAAGA
>Ga0247807_10001791_pt1 | contig 12316 bp, 8 predicted proteins | sample UWRJL074202C1_FD_179931 | JGI IMG/M metagenome (GOLD analysis project Ga0247807, IMG submission 179931) | Plant litter microbial communities from Arlington Agricultural Research Station in Wisconsin, United States - UWRJ-L074-202C-1 | ecosystem: Environmental > Terrestrial > Plant litter >...
ATAGGTGTGGGCCAGTACCAGCACGATGTTGATCAAAGCAAGCTGCAAACGTCATTAGATGATACGGTGATCAGTTGCGTAAACGCGGTTGGGGTGGAGTTAAATACCGCCTCTAAACAGGTGCTGGCTTATGTATCGGGATTAGGACCACAGCTGGCGCAAAATATTGTAGACTACCGCAACCAAAACGGTGCCTTTAAGCGCCGCGAACAGTTGAAGAAGGTTCCCCGTTTAGGCGATAAAGCCTTTGAGCAGGCGGCAGGTTTTTTACGCATCCAAGGTTCCGACAACCCCTTAGAGAGCAGCGGCGTTCACCCTGAGCGTTATAGCCTGGTAGAGCAAATGGCTAAAGACAGCAATGCCACCATCCGCGACCTCATGACCAACGAAAAGCTGCGCAAGAGCATCCCGCTGCAAAAATACACGTCGGACAAAGTAGGCCTGCCTACCCTCAACGATATTATGGCCGAACTGGCCAAACCCGGCCGCGACCCGCGCGAGCAGTTTGAAGCCTTTAGCTTTACCGAAGGGGTGAACGAAATTAAAGACCTGAAAGTGGGTATGAAGCTGCCCGGCATCGTTACCAACATTACCGCCTTTGGTGCCTTTGTAGATATTGGTGTTCACCAGGATGGTTTAGTGCATTTAAGCCAGATTACCAACCGCTTTATTAAAGACCCTAACGAGGTATTGAAGGTGCACCAGCACGTGGAGGTTACCGTTACCGAGGTAGATGCAAACCGTAAGCGGATATCGCTTACCATGAAAGGCGAAGAAAAGGAAAGAAGCAACAATAACCCGGTTCGTAAACCGCAGCCATCACCGGCAGCAGGCAATCAAACGCCTAACCGCAACAAAAGAGAGCCCGAAACCGATATGCAAAGTAAACTGGCAGCGTTGAAGGCTAAGTTTAAATAAAGGAATATTAAATAAACCTGTCATGCCGAACTTGTTTCGGCATCCCACATACTAACCGCTTAATTAGGTAAGCCGTTTACTTAGCGCGTGGGATGCCAAAACAAGTTCGGCATGACTGTTTAGTATAATTGAAATAGCCGCCGCTAAAATTAGTCTAAACTGATCTGGCGTTTGATAGACTCTTCCAGCGAAATAAATGTTTCGGTACGTTGTATGCCAGGTACACTTTGGATGTGCTCATTCAGCACTTCGCGCAGGTGATTGGTATCGTGGCATACAATTTTGGCAAAAATACTGTAGCTGCCGGTAGTGTAATGCAGTTCTACTATTTCGTTAACGGTTTTCAGTTTTTCAACTGCTGCGTTATACTGTGAGCCTTTTTCTAAAAATATACCTAAAAAGGCGGTTACATCGAACCCCAGCTTTTGCGGGTTAACTTCTAAACTCGCTCCTTTAATCACACCCATCTCTTCCAGCTTCTTCATCCTCACGTGAATGGTACCCCCCGAAACAATAAGGTCTTTTGCAATTTCGGTATAAGGCGTAGTCGCGTTTTTCATTAAAATAGACAGAATTTGGATATCCAAATTATCAATTTCTAAATTTTGGGCTTTTCTGTGCGGCATAAATTTGTATTTATATATTTATACACAAGGATAATTAAAATTTGAATAAAAATGCAAATATATTGTTGAAAAATTTGCAAGAAATTGACTTTGCGCTTAAATTTGTATCAGGCAAATAAAATATTGCTTAATGTTCTTTTGAAAAAATATTGTTGGGTGGTGAAACTTTGGCAGACACACCTCCTTGTCCCGGTGGCGGAGATCATAGGAAATTAGCTTCGGCTAACTAACTACTCTGTGGAGGTTCGAATCCTTCCCCAACAGCTCTTCTCATAATTTAGGTTTATAATTGGTTAGTAAAAGTCCCCCTGCCCATCAGGGGGCTTTGCTGTTTTTAAGGGTTTCGTTTTCTTTCATCAAATAAAAAAATCCCGGTAAATTTCTTTACCAAGATTTCATCAAATAGAGTTTTATAATTATTGCAATGCACGAAGCAACTCCTGCACAGGTTGATCCTTTGTTTACCTATCGTTCATCAATTACCTTGTAGCTTACAGTAAAAGCGCAGTAGATCTGTTTGTAATGATAGTATAAGTTATAAACTCTTTATAATCCCCATTGCTTCATGGTTTCGGTAATATGCGCCAAATGGTGGTTGCTGTGCCAGGCATACATAGCAACGGTTCTTCGCAAATCGGGGGTACCCGGTCTTTCAGGGTGCACATAGGTGCGCTGCCATTCAATTTCAGTAAAGCTTTCGAATAAGGCTACCAGGTGTAAGTGTAAGCCCTCCAGTGTTTTTAACGAACACTCGATGGGTAAGCGGTAATCGACCTGTAAGGCCCAGCCGGCTTCATCATAAGGTTTAATGGTCGGGGTTTCTTCGGTCAGGGCCAGCTTAACGCGCATTAGGGCATTCATGTGGCTATCGGCGAGGTGATGCACTACCTGCTTCAACGTCCACCCGCCGGGGCGGTAAGTAGTGTTCATTTGCGCATCGGTCAGTTGGATAACTGCCTGGCGCAAACGGCCCGGCAGGGTTTTAATAGTTTCTATGTAATGGCGCAGGTCGTCGTCGGTAAAAGAGGCCGGTGGTTGAAATTTACCTGTAGGGTATCGGAGTTGTTCGTCGTTAGGTGATGTAATGCTCATATATTAAGTATAGTTTATAAAATGAAGTAAGATAGCATTCAATTAAATAGTAGTGTTAATCGTTACATCGGTGTGGTGAAAATCAATTGAATATTGTTTTACCATTTTTTGGTTTTTACCCGTTTTTCTATAATAGACATTATAACGAAAATAATGAATATTACAAAACAGACAAAAACAATAGCTCTCAGTGTTTTAGATTCGGAGAACAAATATTCCAAAAACGATAAACTCGAACCTATCAGAATGACAATGGCGAACAAAGTGCTAATAACAATTTTCAGAAAATTCATATAAAGCCTCCAGTTAACTGATTTTAAACAGAAACATTTCCAAAGCAATTTAGTAATTTAAGGCTGGATGCTTTTTGTGAAAGTCAGTCGCATCTTGATAAACCTTAGCCGCCTGTAGCATCTTACCTTCGCCAAATAGCTGACCCATAAAGGTAATACTCATAGGGCGGCCCCGTTGGTTAAAGCCGTTGGGCAGTACCACGCAGGGGTTGCCGGTTAAGTTGGTCATGCTCAGGTTGGTGCTTGATGATGGGGTAATGTACAGGTCTAAGCCTTTCAGCTTTTCGTACCAGGCCTGTATGAGCAAAGTACGGGCACGGTTAGCCTGGATGTATTCGGCAGCCGAAATAAACTGCGACGCGCGGAAGATATTAGGCCAGGCATTTTTGTGCTGTTGTACCAGCAAGTTGTCTTTATGATTTAACACCAGTTCCTGGAAAGCGGCTCCCGCCTCGGCATCCAAAATAAAGGTCATAGCGCCAATAGGCATCTGCGGATAATCTATGGGGACAAGCTCGGCACCCAATTCTTTCAACTTCGCCAGCGTTGCAGAATCGGTAGCATGGTTGGGAACTGCACGTTTGTTAGCACCCGCGCCATAGTAAGCCCGGTCAAAATCGGCTTTCACATAACCTATTTTATAGCCTTTCAAACTTTTTACCGAGCCATCGTAATTGAACGGTGCGGCAATAGTGCTCAGGTCTTTACCGTCGGTGCCTTGTATGGTGTTAAATACAATGGCGGCATCCTCTACACTGCGGGCAATGGGGCCTAACTTGTCCATGCTCCAGCTTAACGCCATAGCGCCGTATTTGCTTACCCGCCCAAACGAGGGGCGTAAGCCTGTATCGCCGCACTCGGTTGAGGGCGACACGATAGAACCCAAAGTTTCAGACCCGATAGCATAAGGCAAACACCCCGCACTCACGGCCGAAGCCGACCCTGCCGATGAGCCACTGGAGCCGCGGGTAATATCCCATGGGTTCTTGGTTTTGCCGCCAAACCAAACATCGCCCATGGCTAACTCGCCCAAAGTGGTTTTTACGATCAGTATACCTCCGGCTGCTTCCAGCTTGCTCACTACAGTAGCATCTACGTTTAATTGCTGGTCTTTATAGGCGTTGGAGCCAAACGTAGTTTTATAATCTTTTTGGGCCAGCAGGTCTTTTACCCCAAAGGGGATGCCGTGCAATACACCTTTGTACCGGCCGGCTTTAATTTCGGTATCAGCCTCGGCGGCTTTTTTCAGCGCCCGTTCCTCGGTAATGGTAACGGCAAACTGTAGTTTAGGATTGTATTTCTTCAGGCGATCAATGAAGAACTGGGTAAGCTCCACACTGCTGATCTGTTTGGTTTTGATGAGATCGGCCAGTTGGCGGATGGTGTAAAAAGCCAGCTCGTTTTTATCGGCAGGTAGCTTGGTGCCGGTCATTTTATCCATTTTAAACCCGCTTTTAGCATCGGGGGTAACAAAGCCAACCGGTATGGGATTAAAATTCAATGCCGGAACGACGCTGTTAGGCATGTTGAGCTTGTGCAGGGCTTCGTACGAATTGTTAAAGCCGTCCAGCATATTCAGCATGGAGTCGGCCTGGGCCGGGGTGAAGCTTTGCCCTATAATTTTTTCGGCTTCCTGTATAATGCCTACGGTTAACGGAACGTTCTCGAACTTCTTCACCATAAAAGCGCCCGATGTAAAGCTTAAAACACCTACGGCCACCAGCGTAAGGTACTTTGTTACACTATTATTCATTTATACTAAAAGGTTTGCCCTAATTTAGCGTTAAAAAGCTATTTATACACCGCATGTTGAAAAAGTTACTCGTTTTACTGCTTTGCCTAAGCTTTGTTAATACGTATGCCGCCACCCTTAAAACCGATGTGCTGGTTATTGGCGGTAGCGCCAGCGGTACGGCAGCAGCTTTGCAGTGTGCCCGTAGTAAAGTAAAAACCATATTGGTTGAATCCGGCCCCTGGCTTGGTGGCGAAATGACCTCGGGGGGCATGTGTATACTGGAGGCTAACCGTAACCTGCCCTCGGGCATATGGGGAGAGTTTCGCAAACACGTGCGCGATTTTTATCTAAAAACACCCGGGTTCGATACCACGCAAAATGCCGTACTACGCTTTGAACCTTATACTGGTGCAGCCATCCTCCGTAAAATGACAGACACGGTAAAAAACTTGACCCTGAAACTGAATACGCCCTATACATCAGTTAAAAAAAACGGCACGGGCTGGGACGTAACCATTACCGAAAACGGTAAAACCAATACTATTAAAACGCAGGTATTAATTGATGCTACCGGCACCGGCGATGTGGCCGCTATGGCAGGCGTGCCGTTTAGCACCGGTTTTGATAGCAGGGCCGATACCGGCGAACAGCTGGCCCCGGAGAATGCCATCCCCGTTATACAAGATATTACCTGGTGCGCTGTATTGAAAGATTACGGCCAAGGCGCGGATAAAACCATACCCCAGCCTGCGGGGTACGATGCCGCATTATATGGTAATTTGAAGAGTAAAAACCTGCTTGCAATGGTGCAGGGCGGCAAACTTCCCAACAATAAATATCTCGTTAAGTGGAGCGATGGCAACTCGTACAAAGCTTCAGCAGAGTTGCTTGACCCTAAGAACCGGGAGCAGTATTACAAAGAAACCCGCTTGAAAGTATTAGGGTTAATTTACTTTTTGCAAACCGTTGGCGGGCTTAAGAATTTTAGCGTAACAGATGAATTTGGTACCCCCGATGGTTTGCCCCCCATTCCTTATATGCGCGAATACCGCCGCGCTAAGGGGCAGATCCGTATGGTGCTGGATGATATTATGACACCGTATAACCGCAGTTCAAAATTATACCGTACCTCTATTGCCGTGGGCGATGCCTCACCCGGCCAGCATTTTGTAGATAAACGCGGACCGCAAACGGCTTATCCGCCGTTCCCGGGGTACAGCATACCCATGGGCGCTGTGGTGGTTAAAGATTTTGATAACTTACTGGTAACCGAAAAAGCCATGAGTACCACCCACCTGGTAAATGCCAGCACGTTTTACCCGTCGGTACAAATGGTAGTAGGGCAAGGTGCAGGTACGGTAGCCGCTTTTTGTGCGTTCTATAAAACCACCACAAGCAAGCTTAACGTACGTTCGGTGCAGGGCGAACTGCTTGATTTTAAAGGCTATTTGCTCCCTTTTACCGATGTGCCTTTAACCGATCCAAACTTTAGGGCTATACAACAGGTAAGCGCTACCGGTTTACTGCAAGGTATTACTAAAGTGCACGGTAAAAATGCCGCCATCTTGTTTAAGCCCGATACCTTAGTAACCACTGCCGAAGTGGAACCGGTGATTAAAGAGATTTACACCCGCGCCTTTTTATGGTTCAACAAAACCAAGCCGGGTGCGCACTTCACGGTAGGCAACCTGCTTTCTTTTATTAGCGAGATTACATTAACCGACCCGGAAACTTTACAAAAAATGCTGGAAAAGCAGTGGCAAGCCAATTATAAGTTTACCCAAGCTTACGATTTAAACCGCCCCATTACGCGCCGGGAGTTTGCCGTGCTTACTAATAAGTACCTAAACCCCTTTGCGCGCACGGTTGATTTGACGGGTAGGCTGGTGAATTAAAAGTCCCTCCCAAACTCTTCCCCTGGAGGATGGGCTTCAAATTAACTTTAAATCAAATACGACTTAAAAAAAACCCGTCATTGCGAGGTACGAAGCAATCGCTACACGACAGGTAAGCTGTTAACTGTTCTACGCAGAGATTGCTTCGTACCTCGCAATGACGTTAACATTTTTAATAAGATGCTGAAACAAGTTAATTATAACAAGATTCTTCTTACAGACTACAGACTACAGACTACAGACTACAGACTACAGACCACAGACCACCTACTTCGGCTTGCTCAATAAATTCACGAACAATCGGTATGCCCCCGGTACGCCCGCAGGTAACTGGCGGAAAAAGGCCAATGAGGTATAAACGAACCGCCCTTTGCCATAATTGGCTGTAATGAGCGATCCCTTGTTAGGTGCTTCGCCTACGTCGTTCATTTCCAGTACGGTTTGGTATTCGGGCGCTATGCTGTTTACAAAGTACAGACCGCGCTCCTGGATCCAGCCTTCGAAATCGGCCTGGGTTATTTTGTTGGGGTAATTTAATAGCGGACTTTGCGGATTGGTTACCGTTACCTTAGCAAATTCGTCGGTTACGCGCTCGTTAATTACCCGGAAGGGGTAGGGGCCAAGTTGCTGCACAGACAAACCAGCCGGGTTATTATACTGAACTACCAGATTTCCACCATTTTTCACATAATCCATTAACTTGGGCTGTTCAAAGGCCAGGCGCTGGTCTACATTGTAAGCGCGTACGCCGATTACTATAGCATCGTAAACCGAAAGATCGCTGCTCATAATTTCGTTTTCGGTGAGCAGATGTACTTCGTAACCTACCTGGCGCAGGGCCTCAGCTACAAAATCGCCGGCACCGGGCAGGTAACCTATTTTTTTGGCGGTCGTTTTGAGGTCCAAATTAACCAGTTTGGCTTGGGCAGGCGGAAATAGGGTAATGTTAGGAATATGCTCATAACGAATGCGCTGCAAACCCATGCTGTAGGTTTTACCATTCACAGCAACGGTAGCTTCGGCTGTTGCATTTTTAGCGTTAGCAGTAGGAGTAATTGTAAACTCGGCTGTCCACTCGTCGCCTTTACGCTTGTTGGTAAAGCTAACTGCAGCCGGACTAATTTGCCAGCCGGTTACCGGTTTCAAGGCAACACTGCCACTGCCATTGATAAAGCTTTTAAGCTTTACCTGCAAAACTTGCGGTTGAACGCCATTATACACATATACCTTGTTTTCAATAGTAGAGGTAACGGGCGGAGCTACTTCAATAGGCTGGTAAACTTCGCCACGCACGGGGTCTACATATTTGTAAACCAATCTGCGGGTGTAATGAAGCAGCTTTCCTTCAATGGCAAAATCATAATTAACGGTCAGCAGGTCGGGGTTTTCGGGGTTGCCGGCCAGCTTGTCATCGGGTAAGTTGTAGGCGCCTATCTTGTGCGCTGATTCCAGCCAATAAGGTTGGCTAATTTTATCGGCCAAGGCTTTAATAGTGTATTGCTGCACCTGGTTGGCCGGTATTACCAAACCGGGGCTGCCAAAATTTTGCGTTTGATTTTGTATGCTGATACTGTGCAGTTTCACTTTGTTGCTATACCGGTTCAATACTTGCGAGCGGATGGCAATACTATCGCCCAGGGCATAGGTTGGCTCCGCAGCGTAGCTTTCAAACCATAGGCCTGCGCATGAGGCAACCAGGTTATCCAAATCTTTAAGTTTTTGTATACGCCAGTAAACATCCGTAACTTTTTCAATTTTGTTGCGCAGTAGTATCAGCGCCGGTACCGAGGCTTCGGGGCGGTCGGTATCAAAACTTTTGCTGATGATAGCTAAGTTGGTGGCAATATCTTCACCACCTTTTACACGTTTCCAACTGGTGATGGTACCATCCAGCAAGTCGGTTGCGGGGGCATCACCTAATATGGTTTTGAAATATTCTAAAGCTTCGCCGCGCTGCCTGGCCGTACCAAAGCCCTGCGATTTGTGATTAGACCGACTTTCGGCGGCAATTTCGCCATAGCCTTTGCCTAAAATGGGGTTATAAACGCCTACATCTATCTTAAACTGATCGTTAGCGGTAGTGTTGGCGCTGCCAAAGTTAAAAGTGTTCCATAACAGGCGTTTGGCTTGCCAGGGTTGTACGTATTTCAATTGCTCGGGGTAGCGCTTAGGGTCGGCGGCGGCAGTAAACGCTTCCTGCGCTAATATGGCCGATGAAGTGTGATGCCCGTGACCGCCTTCGCCTGTGGTGGGAAAGCGGCAGATCATTACATCGGGTTTAAACTGGCGGATCACCCATACCATATCACCCAATATTTTATCGCGGTCCCATATCTTCAAGGTTTCTTCGGGCCCTTTAGAAAAGCCGAAGTCGTTAGCGCGGGTAAAAAACTGCTCGGCACCATCGGCACGGCGGGCAGCCAACAGCTCCTGCGTGCGAATGAGGCCTAACAATTCGGCCTGCTCGTTACCTATCAGGTTTTGCCCGCCATCGCCCCGGGTTAAAGCCAGGTAGCCGGTGCGGTAACCTTTTTCCTGCGCCAAGTAAGCCAACAGCCGGGTGTTCTCATCATCAGGGTGAGCAGCAACATATAATACACTGCCTAATACGTTCAGTTTTTTGAATTGCTGTTTAAGGGTGCTAACATCGGCCGGGGGCGAAGTTTGCGCCAAAAGGCAGGCAGGTACTGCCAGATATATTAGTAAATAGCTAAGAAATTTCATGAAATAACGGGCGTGTTTAATCCGTGTTAATGTACAAATATTAAAAACAATTCAATAAGGCATTGCATTTAATTAAATCAAGCCTTCGCTTAATTAATAATCTCGCACCCATCTTAAAATATCTTTCAATAATATGACACAAACATTTTTTGTTAATCAATCGTTTGATTAATTTTGTACTCGAAATAATGGAAAAGGAAAAGATTGATAAAAAAGACCATATACTGGATGTAGCCGAAAGGATATTTGCAGAGCATGGTTTTGATGGAGCCTCCACCCGTCTAATTTCGGGCGAGGCCGGGGTGAATATGGCCATGCTTAATTATTATTTTGGTTCAAAAGAGGGGTTGCTGCTTTCTGTATTTGAACGCAGAACAGCTACTTTCCACAGTTTGATACAAGATATAGGCAAAAAGGAAAGTATCAGTTCATGGCAAAAAATAGTAGAATACATTGAAGCCTATTTGGGCAGAGTTTTTAGTAATAACTGTTTTCAGAAAATGGTTCACCAGGAAATGAGCGTACGTCGCACCGGCGAACTTTCTGAAAAGATTACCACCATGATTATGCAAAACGTGGTAGAGTTTCGTAAAATACTGCACGAAGGTATAGAGCGTGGCGAGTTTAAGCGCGACATTGATACCGATATGGTGGTGGCTACCGTGTTTGGTGTAAAAAGCCAATTGCTTAATGCCCCGCAAATATGCTCTATTATGCTGGGCTACGATACCCAAGACCCGCAAAACATGGAAGAGAAATTAAAACCCCGTGTTATAGAATATCTTAAAAAACTACTGAAGTCTTATTTACTTATTGAAAATGACAACGCTAAATAATACAACCACCCCTATTTTACACAAGCTGTTGCGCTTAGGCGTTACGGCGATACTTTCGGGTTTGCTGTTTGGCCCTGCGGCCTATGCACAAGAAAGGCCCATTACCTTGCCCGAGGCCATTAAGTTGGGTCTCGACAACAGCAAGACCCTCAAACTTTCGCAAAACAGGATCGACGAGGCTGTATCGCGGTACAACCAGGCTAAAGACCGGGCACTACCTACAGGTACGGCCAGCTTTGCTTATAGCCGCGCACAAATACCGGCCAACACGCTTAACCTGGGCGAAGAATCTATCACCTTACCTAAGAGTGCTAATGCCAACTTAGGCATTGTATCGGTGGAGGAAGTGATTTACGGCGGCGGTCGTTTCCGCTACGCTAAAGAATCTACCGACCTGCTGGTACAGGTAGCCAAACTTGATGTGGATGTAAACCGCGAGCAAATTGCCTACAACATTGTAAACTCTTATTATAACCTGTACCGGGTACTGCAAAGCAAAACCATTGTTGAGCAAAACCTTAAGGCTATTGACCAGCAGATACACCAGTCGCAGCGCTTTTTTGAACAAGGCCTGGTTACCAAGAATGATGTTTTGCGTTTCCAGCTGCAACGTGCCAATGTAGAACTTAACGGCATCGATCTGGAAAACAACCGTAAAATTATCAACTATAACTTGTTGATCTTATTAGGACTGCCTGAAAGCACCCAGCTAACTATTGCGCAAGTGAACGAAGGTGAACGTACCATTGCTCCTTTAAGCAGCTATATAGACAGTGCCTTGGCTACACGCCAGGAAGTAAAACAGCAAGACCTGCGCACCAAATTTGCCGAAACTAATATTAAAGATATACGGGCTCAAAAGCTACCTACCCTGGCTGCTACGGCCGGTTTATATTATGTAGATGTATCGGCTAATCCACTGCCTACCAGCGGTCATTATATTACCCCGCTTACGGCAGGGCTGGCCTTATCATGGAACTTTGGTTCGTTGTGGAACAATAAAAACCGAGTATCTGAAGCCCGTATACAGCGTGAGGAAACTATAATTAACAAAGGTATTATTACCGATAATGTGAAGAACGAGGTTAACGAAAGCTATCAAAATTATGTGAAGGCTATACAGCGTATTAAGCTGCTCGAAACCTCTATTGCGCAAGCTACCGAAAACAACCGTATTCAAACATCACGATACGCCAACGCAACCGCTTCGGCTATAGACAGGGCCGATGCCGAAACCCTACTATACCAGGCACAAATTAACCTGGAACTGGCCCGGGCCGATGCCGGACTGGCTTACTACAATTTGTTAAGAGCAACAGGAAAACTTACTAAACTAAACTAAAATCTCTACAGCAATACTACAATGGCACAAGAACAAGAAGTACAACAGCAAGAAGAAAAGAAGAAACCTAACCGCGTTATCCCTATCATATTAGCGATAGTGGTTATTGGCGGGTTAATTTTCGGTGTGAAGGAATACATTTACTCCACCAAGCACGAAGATACCGACGATGCGCAGATAGACGCCGACATTAGCCCCGTGGTTGCCCGTGTTGGCGGTTATGTAGACAGTATATTTTTTGAAGATAACCAGCACGTTGAAAAAGGCCAGGAACTGGTTAAGATTGACGACCGCGACTTAAGTGTTAAATTAGAACAGGCACAAGCTGCCCAGCAAGGTGCAGGTGCTAACGTAGGTGTAGGCGAATCGCAGATTTATACTAACCAGGCCAACTCGGCCACTGCCCGTGCCGAGGTAACTTCTGCACGTGCAAGACTGGAAAAAATGCAAAAAGATTATGCACGTTATGCCAACCTGATCAAGGATGGTTCTATAACCCAGCAACAATATGATCAGGCTAAATCTGACCTGGATGTGGCCAGGGCTAATTACCAGGCAGCACAGGATAAATATACGGCTGCACAACGCCAGGTAGGCACTACCCGCAGCCAGTTAAAGGTAACCAATACCGGTGTTGATCAACGCCAGGCCGATGTTGACTTTGCCAAGCTGCAGTTAACTTATGCTACCATTAAAGCACCAGCCAGCGGTATTACCTCTAAAAAGAGTGTACAATTAGGCCAGCTGGTACAAGCCGGACAAACCTTATTTTCGGTTGTGAACGATAACAGCTTATACGTTACCGCCAACTTTAAAGAAACACAGTTAGAGCACTTAAGAAACGGACAGAAAGTA
>Ga0247807_10001792_pt1 | contig 12298 bp, 10 predicted proteins | sample UWRJL074202C1_FD_179931 | JGI IMG/M metagenome (GOLD analysis project Ga0247807, IMG submission 179931) | Plant litter microbial communities from Arlington Agricultural Research Station in Wisconsin, United States - UWRJ-L074-202C-1 | ecosystem: Environmental > Terrestrial > Plant litter >...
TGGACAGCAACAGGATGATTACGGCGCTCGCCGAGGCCACCGAGAACTCGTAGCTACTGAATGCCTCTTTGTAGGTGTACGTGCTGAGCACTTCCGTGTCGTTCACGGGTCCGCCGCCCGTCGTCATCCAGATCAGCGCGAACTGTTGGGATGTCCAGATCAGGTCGAGCATTGTCATGCTGATGATGATGGGCCTGAGCTGGGGCAGGGTCACGTTGAAGAACTGCTGGAGGGGAGTGGCGCCGTCGACGAGGGCCGCTTCGTAGAGGTCGCGTGGGATGCCCTGAAGACCCGCGAGCATGCTCACCATGAAGAACGGGTAACCCGCCCAGATGTTGATGAACGTGACGGCGATGAGGGCCGTTGCTCTCGACGATAACCACTCGATGCCCGTATCGGTCAGGCCCAGATCGATGAGCAGAAAGTTGATGACACCGTTGGGGTTGAGCAGAAGCCTCCACAGCACCGCGATGATGGCGACGGTGAAGAGCCAGGGCAGCACGTAGACGGCCCGCCAGATGGCCTTGCTCGCTGTGCTGAGTAGCTTCGTGTTGAGCAGCATCGCGAACACAAGACCGAGCACGAGGTGGGCGGCGACACTCACGAAGGTGAAGACCAGGGTGTTGCGCAGTGCGATGAGGAAGACGGGATCCGTCAGAACTTCGATGTAGTTGGCAATGCCGACGAATTCGGGGCTCTTGTTGACGATCACGTTGTCGAAGAACGAGTAGCCGATGACGAGGATGATCGGCAGCATCATGAGCACGAGCAGCAGCACTGCCGTCGGCGAGATGTAGGCGAACGGCACGAGCGAGCGAGTGAGTCGCTGTCGTGCGGCACCCTTGGCGGGTGCATCCGTAACGAAGAGGGGTCTCACGGGATGATCCTTTGGTGAGGTGGGGCCGCGTCACTGTGGTGGCCGTGACGCGGCCCTCGGTTAGTGGAATCGAACGGTTAGAACTCGCTCAACCACTTCTCTTGTGCGGCCTTGAGTGTGTCGTCCACGGATTGGTCCCCGGTGAGGAGGAGCTGGAACTGCTCGTCGAAGCTGCGCATGAGCTGCTCGGCAACGGGGAGTCCAACGAACTCATTCGCGGGGTATCCGCCCTGGTAGATCTCGAAGGCCTGCTCGAACAGCGGGTCGCTGTTGGAGAAGTCCGGCTTCGACTTCACGTTGCCGGGGAAGGCGTTCGCGAGCGTCGAGAGCTCGGAGTTTGTCTTCTCGTTCATCATGAATTCGACTAGCTTCCAGGCCTCTGCCGGGTGCTTCGACCCTGCAGAGACGCCGATTCCCCACGAGGCGTAAGGGATGCCGCGCTCGCCCTCATAGCCGTCCTTGGCAGGGATTGCCGAGATGCTGAACTTGAGGTCGGGGTTCGACTCGCGGATGAGGTTGATGTGCGACAGCGAGTCGATCATCATGCCGACACGGCCGTTGGTGAACTCCTCGACCTTGTCCTGCTCCTTCATCGTGAGAGCTCCTGGAGCGATGACTCCGTCCTTCCAGAGGCCGTCGATGTACTTGACTGCTCCCGTAACGTCGTCATTGGTGAGGTCGGGTTTGCCATCCTTGAGCATGCTTCCGCCCGAGGCCCAGACCCACGACATGACATCGTTCTGGATGCCGTTTGGTGCCTCGGTGGAGAGCGGGAGCACCCAGCCGGCGGTGTTGCTTCCTAGCGCGGAAACCGCTTTGGCAGCATCGGCGAACTCGGTGCGGTTGGTGGGCGGCGCGGTGACGCCTGCCTGTGCCAGAACGTCGTCATTGGTGAAGAGCGGGTAGACGAAGTTGACGACGGGGATCATGTAGGTCGAGCCGTCGAGCTGGATCTGGCTCGCCAACTGACTGTCGTCGTACTTGGCGTCGCTCATGAGCTTCGTCATGTCGGCAAGCGCGCCCTGCTTGGCAAAGTCGCTCACCCAGGCGCCGTCGAGGCCGACGACGTCAGACATGGTTCCTGCGGCAGCTCCCGCAAAGAGCTGCTCCTTGGTTGAGGCGTAAGGACCGCTGAGGAGTTCAACTTTGATCCCCGGGTTCTCTGCTTCGAACGTGTCCATCAGATCGCGGAGGGCGTTTGCCGGCAGTTCCGGCTCCCACCACTGGGCGAACTCGAGCGTGACGTCGCCGCTTGCGGCATCGTCGGAGGGTGCGCCAGCAGCGCACCCGGCCAGCAGGGCAACAGCTGCGGTTGCGCTGAGCAGCCCTAACACGCGGTGCTTCGCGTGAGCCTCTTTGCTCATCGTTTCTTCTCCATTCTCAGACGTGCAGTATTCCGCTGATATTTGCAGGTTCATGCACGATTGATCCGACATTAGGCGCACGAAACGGCAAATGTCAACTCAAAACCGCAGAAATGTGCTAAGAATTTCTTATGTTTGATGCATCGACGGCGAATGACCTCGCTACTCCGCGCCGATTGCCCGCCGGAAGAAAGGCGGATCTCGCCAAGTACATCGCCGATGCGGGCGAAGTTACTGTCGCCGAACTGGCCGAACGCTTCGACGTCTCCACCGACACCATTCGGCGCGATCTCGATCAGCTGGATTCCGATGGGCTGATCATTCGGACTCACGGGGGAGCCGTGAGCCTCACATCGACGCCTCGAGCCGACACGGGACTAGACCTGCGCCTGAAGTTCCAGTCCGACGCCAAAGAGCGGATAGGGAAGGCTGCCGCTAACCTCGTGCAAAACGACTCGGTGATCATGATCAACGCGGGCACAACGACACTCGCGCTCGCGCGCAATCTCGCCGATCATCACGGACTCACGGTCGCGACCAACAACCTCCTCATCCCAGCCGAGATCTCGCCCCAGTCATTCCGGGGCCTGTACGTCTTCGGTGGAGCTGTGCATCCCGCCGACCAGAAAACCGTTGGTCCCGTGGCATTTCAGGCTGTGGGCGGGGCGGTAGAAATGGATGTTCAGTGCGACCTCGTGCTGTTGGGCATAGGCGCGGTGTCCATCGCCACCGGCTACTCGACGAGCAACCTTGAAGAAGCCGCGATGATGACCGAGATGATCGCGCGAGCAACCCGGGTGGCGATCCTGGCTGACTCGACGAAGTTCGGGCGCCGGCTGTTTGCCCAGGTTGCCGAGCTTGAGCGAGCGGACTACTTCGTCACGGATGCCACTCCGCCGGCGGATCTCGGCGAGGTCTTCGCGCGCGGCAACGTCGAGGTGATCGTCGCGTAATCTGCCACGTCCTTGCCCCGTCGTGAGGATTGCTTTGTAGGCTGGGGCAATGTTCCAGGTCATCATTCCGGTCCTCACCCTGGGTTTGCTGATATTTGCGCTCATCGATGTGATCACGAGCGATGAGAGTCAGATCAAGCATCTGCCCAAGCTCGTCTGGGTTCTCTTGATCGTCTTCCTCCCTCTCGTGGGGTCCATCATCTGGCTCGTGGCGGGAAAAGATCGCAGCACGACTCCGGATCACGGATCCTTTGGTGATCCACGTCGTTACGCCGATCGGCAGCCGAGCGCTCCGGTTCTGAGTGACGAGGAACGCATCGAAAATGAGATCGCGTACCACGAGAGGCAGGCAGAGATCCGCCGTCTTGAGGCTGAAGTGCGCCGCCGTCGCGAGAAGCCGACGAGCGAATAACCACTGTGGGCGAACTCCCAGCGTTATCTGACCGTTACTCATGGCAGACTCACTGAGATGGAGAGTTTGCCGCTGAACCTCGACGCCACTTCTGACGGTGTGCTCTCGCACGACGAGTTCTACGCAAGAACCCGATTGGTTTTGCGGGAGATCGAAACCGTTATTGACGGCAAGCGGGAGGCCGTCGAGATGGCTCTCACCGTGCTGCTGGCCGAGGGCCACCTGCTCATCGAGGATGTTCCTGGCGTCGGTAAAACAATGCTCGCGCGCACGCTGGCCCGCAGTGTCGACTGCACCGTCTCGCGCATCCAGTTCACCCCCGACTTGCTGCCCGCCGACATCACCGGCGTCTCGATCTACAACCAGGTCGAGCAAGAGTTTGAGTTCAAGCCCGGCCCCGTTTTCGCGAACATCATCATCGGCGACGAAATCAACCGTGCGAGCCCCAAGACCCAGTCGGCGTTGCTCGAGGCAATGGAGGAACGTCAAGTCACGGTCGACGGGCGCACGTACTCGCTCGCTCGCCCCTTTCTCGTGATCGCGACGCAGAATCCGATCGAGATGGAGGGCACGTACCCGTTGCCCGAAGCTCAGCGAGACCGGTTCATGGCCCGCATCTCCATGGGATATCCGGATGCCGCAGCCGAACTCGAAATGCTGCGTGATCGCGACACCGTGAGCCCGCTGGATGCCGTGCGTGCTGTCGTAACCGGCGGCGAACTCGCCGCGATGATTGCCTCGGTGCGAAGTGTCTTCGCGAGCCGTGCCGTCGAGCAGTACGCGGTTGCTATCGCCCAGGCGACCCGCGTCGATCGCGATCTGCGACTCGGAGCGAGCCCGCGCGCAACGCTTCAGCTCGTACGTGCGGCCAAGGCCCGAGCCGCGTTGGACGGTCGCGAGTTCGTGCTGCCCGACGACATCGATGCGCTAGCTGTGCCGGTGCTCGGCCACCGGCTGATTCCCGCGCGACGGGTCGGGGCGTCCAGTTCCGTACTGTCCGGATCGAGTGTCGCCGACATAATTTCGCGCATCGTGGCCGAAACTCCCGTTCCCCTCAGCGCGGCAGGGCCTGCCTGAGCTCGTGCCTGACTCGCGACGCAGGCCGACCTCGATAACGATCGCGGGAGTACGACTCTCGCGCCGTGGCTGGGGTTTTCTTGCTGTCTCCGCGATTCTGTTCGTGGCCGCGTATGCCGCGGGACGTCCGGAGCTGCTGTATGCCGCGACTCTCCTCGGTATCCTGCCGGTCGTCGCAGCGGTAGCGGTGAGAACCCGACGGCCCCGGCTCGAGGTGACCCGCTCGTTCTCACCGCAGATCATCCAAGCAGGCACCACGACCGACGTTGCCCTCACTGTGCGGAACCTCTCGGCCGGCCGAAGCGCGCGGGCTCGATGGTGGGACGTCTTGCCGTGGTCTCCGTCGATGACGCCCGACGGCATCATCCCGTCGCTCGAACCGCGAGCGCCCCGCTTTCTTGCTCGCGGAAATAACACGACCTTGCGCTACGAACTGCGCCCGCCCCACCGCGGACGATTCGAGATCGGTCCGCTCGTCGTCGAGATCGAGGATGCGTTCGGCCTCGCGACGAGCTCGATTGTCGTGGGTGCTCCCGAACCGGTGATTGTGACTCCCGAGGTCATCGCGCTCGCGGAGAGCGGTCTGTCGGTGCCCGCGGGTGACGGCGAAGCGCGACTTCTTCAGCGTCGAGCGGCCGGTGACGATGATGACGTGATGACACGAGAGTACCGCCGCGGTGACGCCATGCGTCGCGTGCATTGGAGGGCGAGCGCGCGACACGGCGACCTCATGGTGCGCCAAGAAGAGCAGCGCTCTCTGCCCCAAGCCACGATCTTCGTCGAGACGCAGCTCGAGGGATATCCAGACTCCTTCGATGGAGATTCCGGGGCCGCTAGCCCCGCCTTCGAATGGTCGGTGCGTATGCTCGCGTCGGTTGCCGTGCATCTGAGACGCCTCGGTTTTCACGTCACCATCGTCGAGAGCGGAACTGCTCAACTGACCGAAGTCGGCGGGGGCAGACGTCGCACCTGGGGCGACGAGGAGTTCCTCAGTACCCTTGCCACACTCGAGTTGGCGGACGATATCAACGATGAACCACCGTCATCCACGTCGAGCAGAGGGCCTCATATCGCCCTCGTCGGCAATCCTCATCCCGAGACAGTGGATGCGATGATCGCGCGTCGGCAAGTGGGGGAGCTTGCGGTTGCGTTTATGGTGACGAGCGCTTCGACCCTCGATGTTTTGGGGCGAAGCTTCGGGGTCGCACCGACTGCGCCACAGATCGCCGATCGCCTCGCCGACGCTGGCTGGCTCGTCGTTCCCGTACGATCCGACGACGATCACGCGGCCGCCTGGCAGGCCGTTGTGGTCGAGACCGGACGAGCTCGTGGCTAGCCGCACTCGGCGTCAGCCGCTCAATCACGCGTCAGACTGGATGCTGTCAGGAGCAATGTTCCTCGCCCTCGGTCTCGCCATGTGGGGTCTCGGGACGATCCTGAGCGACCGGGCCTGGTGGCTGGTGGCGATGCTCGTTGCCCTCATCGTGATGCTCAGTGCTGCCGTTGTGCGCCAGTTCAGCTCGAAGCAGCTGCTGTCATCGGGGGTAGCGAGCGTCGTGGCGCTTCTGACTCTGACGAGCTTTTTCGCCCAGGAGTCTGCAGTCTTTTCGATCATCCCCACCCTCGACACGCTCAACGCTTTCGCGCGGCTCGAGATGCAGGGTGGAGAGTCCATAGCGACCCAGAGCGTGCCCGCCAACGCCGGTGTGGGAATCGTCTTTCTCCTCTGCGTCGGTACTGCCATCATCGCGGTGCTCATGGATGCCGCTGCCCACCTCTTCCGCTCGCCCGCTCTTGCTGGCATCCCGCTGCTTGCGCTCCTGCTGGTGCCGACATCCGTGCGTGCCGATCTGGGCGACCCGTGGACCTTTGCTCTCGTTGCGGCGGCGTATCTCGTAATCTTGCTGGTGCGATCGACGCCAACGGGGCGACGGGCAGCGCTCGGCATCTCGGCGACCGCGCTCGCGGGCTCCCTCGTGCTCCCGCTCGTCTTGCCCTCCGTCGAACCGCAAGAGAACCTGACCACGTCGTCGGTATTCGCCGCGGGGATCAACCCGATCGTGACCCTCGGCAATGATCTGCGTCGAGCCAATGAGATGGTCGCGCTCACCTACACCACATCCACCTCTCAAGGGCAGTACCTGCGCCTGACTGCACTCGACGATTTCAACGGCAGGAGCTGGAAGCCGAGCAACACAAACGTCGTCGACTCCAACACGGTCGACGCGATCGATCTGCCGGCCGGGCTCGACGCGAGCACTCCGGTGCTGCAAGTGTCCACAGAGGTCGAGGTGGGCAATGTGCGCAGCCGATGGCTGCCGGTTCCCTACGCGCCGTCCCAGATCAGTGGTCTCAAGGGAGACTGGGCGTGGGAACCCGACGCCCTCGCGATCAGGACAGAGAGATCCAACGTGTCGGGCCAGACTTACACGGTCGCGAGTGTGGAAGCGACTCCGTCCGTCGAGCAACTCCTGGCCGCGCCCCAGGACTTCGACGAGAGTTTCGCACGCTATCTCGAGCTTCCCAACAACCTGCCTCAGATCGTGCGGACGACGGCAACCGACGTCGCAGGTGCGGCGGCGACTGACTACGAGGCGGCGATTGCCCTTCAGGACTACTTCCGCGGCGGTGAGTTCGAGTATTCGGAAGAGACACCGGTGAAAGAGAACTACGACGGCTCCGGCGCCGAGGCTCTCAAAGACTTCCTCGAGGTAAAGGCCGGATACTGCGTGCATTTCTCCTCGGCGATGGCCGCGATGGCGCGCAGCCTCGACATTCCGGCGCGAGTTGCCGTCGGATTCACCCCTGGCTCTAAGGCGATCGATCCGGAGAGCCAGCAGACGGTTTATACCGTCACGACCTACAACCTGCACGCGTGGCCCGAGCTCTACTTCAGCGGCGTCGGATGGGTTCGTTTTGAGCCCACTCCCGGTCGCGGCGAGCTCCCGTCGTTTGCTCCGCTCTCTCAGGACGACCCGAGCACCCCTGGGGTCGACGAGTCTGTCGCTCAGCCAGTGCCGACATCGTCGTCGTCCGCACCGCCGGTCACCGACCCGACGACAGCGCCGAGCGGCGGACCGCTTGCGCCCGAGCCGACCGATCCCACCGGAACAGGTGCGACCGGGACCACTGCCGCGGGGAGTACCCCTTGGACAGCGATAGTGTTTGCCGCTCTCTTCGCTCTGCTCCTCACGCCGTGCATCATTCGTCTCGTGCAGCGTCGACGGCGGTTCGGGCTCGTGGAGTCCGGAGCAGCGCTCCCGGCCTGGGACGAGATTTACGACACCGTGGATGACCTGGGCATGCGCCTCGTCGACGGTCTGACGCCGCGCCAAGCGGCCGCTCTCGTTGCCGAGTACGTCGACGACTCTGCGGCCGGCGCACTGCTTCGTCTAGCGCGCGCTCTCGAAACCGACGCCTACGCCGAGCGACCCGGCGAACCGGATCCCGCCGACCTTCGCGAGGCGCTGAGGTCACTTCGCCGCGAGGCCGGTGCGGGTCGCCGCGTGCGCGCCGCGCTCCTGCCGATCTCTCTCGTGCGCAACTGGTTGCCGCAGGCACCCAAGTACGAAGTGCACTAGCCCCAGACGGGCCTGCGTCGTCCCGTCCCTCCGCCGTTCGGCATCCAGTGGCCTGTCCGCTACGCGATTAGGGTTGGACTGACAGCACGCCCGAGTCGACGCGATCGCTGCCCAGCGTGAGGAGGAACGATGAGCCGTGTGCCACTTGTCGCCCGGTTGACAAGGGACTCGTCGTGAGCCACGACGATCCGACGTCTGGAACGAATCATGTGCAGGTACCCCCTGCCATCGGTGAGGGCACGCCAGCTGCACCACCACCGCCGTCGCCGTACGTTCCCGCGCCACCCCCGCCGGTCTACTTATCGGGCCAGCAGCCGCCCGAGCCTCTCTATGCGCTCGGATCGCCGCCTCCGCCCGCTTACTCTCCGCCTGCATACTCTCCGCCTGCCCAACGGTCGAGAGGACCACTCGCCGGGATGATCGCTATCGTCTCGGCAATTGTGATCACCATCGTCGTTCTCTGTGTTGCGGTGGGGTCGCTGCTCAGCGGTCTCGGGCGGAACGATAGCGCGCCGCCCCCGGCCCCCGTGCCCGTTGAACCGAGTGAGCCCGACCCGAACGACACCACCGTCGACGGGTCGGTGGAAATGCAGCTGCAGGGCCTCCTCGATCGCTACAAGACTGCGCGTACGGACGGGTCACTCTGGGAGCAGATCCCGGATACTGCCTTCAACCAAACCGCCGTGAGCGCTTTCCTGTACATCATCACCGATATGAAAATTGCACTCTCCTGGGGCGGCGACTCAGAAGGCTATTTGGAAGAAGCCGCAGAGTTGGAGCGGCGGCTGTTGAACGAAGAACCGCTGGGCACCGACATCTCGATCAAGCTCAGCGATCGCACCTTCACCTACGACGGAACGACCGGGGCCGGCGGATACACGGACAACTGATCACGGTGCATCCGGCAGCCCTGGTGTGCGGTTGATCGAGCCGGCGGCGCCCGGAAACTCTTAGTTTTCGGTAAGAACGGGGCTACCCCAGCGCACTGAACGCGATTATGGGGCGCCCCGTTGCGGGGTTCGTGAGGATGTTCGCGTCGACACTATAGACATCCCGAATCAGCGCGGGGGTGAGAGTGGATGCGGTGGGCCCGGCAGCCACGACCCGGCCGGCCCGCAGCACGATCACGTGATCGGCATAGGTCGCCGCGAGTCCGAGATCGTGCAGCGCCGCGAGTACTGTGACGCCCTGTCCTGCCAGGCGCTGCAGAAGGCCGAGCACATCGAGCTGGGCTCCGATGTCGAGGTGGTTGGTGGGCTCGTCGAGCACGAGCAGCCGCGGCTGCTGGGCGAGGGCGCGGGCGAGCATGATCCTCTGCCGCTCGCCGCCAGACAGCGTGGAGAAGTTACGTGTCTCGAAATCCGCCATGCCCACGGCATCGAGCGCGGCGGTGACGATCGCGCCAGCGTCGGCATCGTCATCCCGCCAGAGCGATTGGTGGGGCAGTCGGCCAAGCTCGACGACAGCGCGCACCGTGAGGGCGACCTCGGTCGAGGCATCCTGTTCCACGATGGCCGCCGTTCGGGCGCGCTCACGTCGCGACAGCCCAAGTAGGTTCTCGTCCTCGAAGAGCACCGAGCCCGAGTCTGGCCGAACGATGGCCGCGAGCGACCTCAGCAGCGTCGACTTGCCCGCCCCGTTCGGGCCGACGAGCGCCGTAAGCGATCCGTGCGGTACCGAGCAGTCGACCTCGTCAACGAGCACCGAGCCGCCGACCGAGATCGTGACGCGCGAGGCATCCAGTCCCGTCATGTCAGCTGCCTCTTGCGGGCGAGCAGGAACGCGAAGACGGGGGCGCCGATGAGAGCCGTGACGATTCCGACAGGCAGCTCGCGGGGATCGAAGACCGTGCGTGCCGCGGTATCTGCCCAGACCAGGAAGATCGCGCCCGACAGCGCCGCGAGGGGGAGAAGAACTCTGTGCCCCGCGCCGACAACGAGTCTCACGGCGTGCGGCAAGATGAGCCCCACAAATCCGATCGCGCCGCTCACCGACACCATCGCGCCCGTGAGAAGGGCGGATGCCACCAGCAGCCCCCAGCGCGTCGCCGACACGTTCACTCCTAGCGACGCCGCGGACACGTCGCCGAAAGCGAAGGCATCCAGAAGCCGTCCCGTGAGCATGATCGGGATGCCGGCAATCAGGATCGCGGCAAACGTTATCGCGACGGCCTGCCAGCGGGCGCCGGCGAGAGAGCCGAGCAGCCAGCCGAGGATCTCGCGGTACGAGTCGCCCGTGACGGTCCAGAAGATGACGAGACTCGTGATCGCGGAGGCCAATGAGGACACGGCGAGGCCGGCGAGCACGGTGCGAGTTGGCGTGATGACGCCGAGCGAACTCGCGAGAATAAGGGTGAGGGCGAGAGCGAGCAGCGATCCCATGAATGCGGCGAACGGGAGCAGCACGGCGGCACCGAGCAGCAGCACAGCAACCGCGCCGAGGGATGCGCCCGATGACAAGCCGAGCAGATAGGGATCGGCGAGCGGGTTTCGCGTTATCGCCTGCATGACGGCACCGCTGATCGCGAGCCCTGCGCCGACCGCAGCAGCGGTAAGCACGCGAGGCAGTCGTAGCTCCCACACGATTCCGTCGCGCAGCACGCTCAGCGGGCTGTCGCCCAAACCGAGATGGCTGCCGATCGTGGCCCAGACTTCGCCGAACTGGATGTCTGCTGGCCCGATCGTGACGGCTACGACGATGGATGCGACGAGAGCGACGCCGAGACCGACCCCCAGCACCACCGCGCGGGTGAGGCTACTTCGCATCGAGCTCCTCGATCTGGGAGTTGATCGACTCGGCGGCCTCGACGCTGCGCACGCCAGCCTCGGATGCTGCAAATGGGACCACGAGGTAGCGGCTGTTCTGCACTGCGCTCAGGTTGGCCGTCGCGGGGTTGGTCTGGAGCATCTCGATCTTGTTCGCCGCGGTGTTCCAGGTGGCGTCAACGAGCACGATGAAGTCGGGGTCGGCGTCGACGACGGCTTCCCAGCTGAGCGGTGCCCAGGTGGCGTCGACGTCACCAGCGACATTCGTGAGGCCCACGGTGTCGAGTACGAGCTGAGGCGCGCCGATTCCGGCTCCGACGTATGGAGTGTCCGAGCCGGATGAATACCACAGGGCACTGCGGTCGTCGCCAGCAGGCTTGAGCTCGTCGAGTGCATCCTGCTGCTCGGTGACGAGCGGGCTCGCGTCGACGCGGAAGATTGCGCCGAGCTCCTCGACTTCGGAGAAGATGTCGTCGAACGTCAGCGGGTTCGGCTGGCCTGAGCTCTGGCACGCGGCGGGGGAGACGTAACTCGCGACCCCGAGTGTGGCGAGTTCTTCGCGCTCGCCGACGCCCTCGGCCGAGAAGTTCGATTCCCAACCGGCGAAGATCATGTCGGGTTCTAGCTCGAGTGCGACCTCTTCGCTGGGAACCTTGTCCGCGATCGAGGTGAGTTTCGCGGCATCCGCTTCCCATTGTTCGGGAACGGGGCCGTCCTGGAACGCCGTGCCGACAATGCGGTCACCGAGACCGAGAGCGAGCATGGCCTCGGTTGTCGACGACTTGATGGTGACGACGCGTTCGGGTGCTGTGTCGAAGGTGACCTCGAACCCGCAGTTGTCGACAGTCACGGGTGTTGCCGGGTCAACCGTGGCGGTGGGCGCGGATGCGGGCGCTGCGCCCGTCGCGCATCCGGCAAGGAAGAGCGCCGTGACGGCAAGAGCGGGGACAGCGATAAGACGAATGCGGTTGTGCACGGGACTCCGGTGGGGTGGTTGGCGGGTACATCCGCGGTCGCCACGAGGACCGCGAGAAGACCGATCCATCCCAAATCAGGGAAGAAACACCACGCCACAACCGGCGCACGGGTCTGTGCTTGCCAGCATACAGGCCACTGCGGGGCCATCCGATGCCTAAGCTTGGTCAGTGATGTGCGCAGGTGGGGCTCTGAATGACTGACGCTGGCCCGGTCGAGTTCACGATCGTGATCCCGGTGAAGGGGACTTCCGCAGCAAAGTCGCGCATGGGAACAGGTGACAACAGCGTGCTT
>Ga0247807_10001793_pt1 | contig 12294 bp, 9 predicted proteins | sample UWRJL074202C1_FD_179931 | JGI IMG/M metagenome (GOLD analysis project Ga0247807, IMG submission 179931) | Plant litter microbial communities from Arlington Agricultural Research Station in Wisconsin, United States - UWRJ-L074-202C-1 | ecosystem: Environmental > Terrestrial > Plant litter >...
ATTTCCAATAATCATCTCATTCATCCCCTACGTCGCCACTGTACTACGAAGTCCGTAGCTCTTCAAATTTTTCAAAATGGTTGAATTAGTCGAAGTCGAGGACGAGTCCTTTGAGAACAAGCAAGCCGGTCCATCAGAGGATGAGGAAGAATACACAGATACTGGTAGGCTCATCTATTACCTGTCTGAAAGGAGCTTAATTTAATTTATTGATGTGTTTAGACTCCGAGATATCTACCGATGATGAGGATAATCTCGCCGATGAGGAAACCTTCACAGACCGCATCATCGCTCTCCGCGACATAATCCCTCCTACAACACGCTCTTACATATACAACAAGGTCGACACAACCACAAGCTGGATCAAGTCTGGCCTCGCATTTAGCGGAAAGGGACTCTGGGTCTTGAGCACAAGTGCGCTGTTGTTAGGTGTACCATGGGCGTTGGCTTTTGCGGAGGAGCAGCAGATGGTTGAGATGGAGAAGGAGATGAAGATGAGAGAGTCTGGACAAGAGGTATATTCTACAATTTCCTACAGTTGAAATTTTTATGTTATGAATACTGCTAACCCCTCGTAGCTCTTGAACCAAGGTGGAACTGCTGCAGCACTGAATGCGCAACTTGGTGGAGCGCAAGCCAGCCCAGCATTGTAATGAGCGAGTGGTGGTTATACGATTATAATGAGTCTGGTATATTGGACACGTGGGTAGCATTGGTTCTACTTGTACATCAGTAGGGATGGAAGGTTGCATTATTCCGAGGTTTGGTCAAGCCTATGTTGTATTTCTAGTATCTCAGCTCATGAACAAAAGATGTTTTGCTGGTGAAATATGGCTTTATGTTTTCTGCCTTTGAGCCTTTGAATTATTGAATAGCCTCGGTAACAACAGCTTTGACCAATGTTAGTGCCTCGACGATTGAATAATAGCGTACTGCAATGATAATTCTGCATAGCAATTATGTCATATTATATAGTAGATGCCACACCTGTATACCAGTAAAGTACGTACATGTTAGGTTCCATCAGAGCTAAGCAGCTTTACAATTTGTCTTTCTGACCCCCACGGCGACAGATGGAGCCATTCCTGCAAGGCTGTGTCACTTGGGAGGCTTAGGGTGTTTGAGGCCTTGAAATAGATCTTCGTGACCAAACCTTTTATATTTATCGCCCATCAAAATTCTCAGATGCCTCTATAGACAGGCAGAATAATAATGGCGATTTTAGATCTTTTCTTTCGTCGAGTATCGATACTGCCAACCGCGAACTCCTGGACTGAGAATCCGCGGGAACACAAGCGCCAGACAACTTACCCGTTAGCGCATTCAAGCAGGAAGAAGGACAGAAGGTCAGGCCTTTGATATGTGAAACACTTTCTACTTGATGATGCTAACAGTAAGAAAGATGGCCCTTGGTATTGAGATTCTGGAAGGGATCGATACATGGCAGTATGTGTTGTGTACCCTGAAGTCTGTACAATCGGCACGTGCTAATCATACTCGACAGCAATCATCTTTCCAGTTTTTATTCACACATTGATTGCTGCATTCGTTGTATATGTGAACCGCCATATCAGCTCAGATGTCAGTCTTCCAAGCAGTATTGTAAGTATCCGACCTTCGCCTCTCGTTCTCTGCCTAGGCTTACCAACATTCTAGATTCCCTCCCTATCCATAGTCGTGGGTCTTATGCTGGTGTTTCGTAACCAGACAGCCTATTCACGCTTCTGGGGAGGTCGGCAATACATTAGCAAAGTTACTACCGCAGTCCGATGCCTCTCTCGGCAAATTCTAGTTCTCGTACCTGCACCAGCTGTGTTCACAGGTCCTGCCAGCTTCCTGGCAAGTGATTATCTAGGAACACCTGGAACCAGGACGCCTAAACAGTCTACTATGTCATTGCCTGCATTAGGCGATGCGCCCGTACATGAGACTTTCTTGTCAAAAGCTGATGAGATGAGGACCATTGAGACAGTCAAAATTTTGGTGGCAATGCTGTATACGATTAAGAACCATTTGAGAGCTGAGTGGGGAGTCGCGTTATCTCCAGGTACCAGCCTAACTGAGGATGGGCAGGAGACTACTACAGAAGAATACAAGGACTTGTTGCCACCAGGGTTAAAGGGCTATGAGCATCGAGGTCTCGGTTTAACTTTGGAATTATCGACATTCATTGAGGATTTTATTCGTTTGGGCGTTCAAAAGTAAGACTCCCGAGACCAGCAATTTTGCTTCATACTAATAGTTATTCTAGACGATGGATACATAACGCTGCTTCGTCTTCTATGCTCTCTAACCTGAATACGTTGATATCTGCGTATGGGAGCATGGAGGTCATCCGGCTTGTACCCATTCCGGTGGCCCACCTGTAAGTTTCGATTAAAGGATACCATCGCACATGATGATTAACTTTTCATAGGATACATCACAAACAAACCTTGGCACTATTTTGTGGCATTTTGCCCTTCGCTATGGCCTCGGAAATGGATTGGTGGGCTGTTCCTCTCACAGCCTTCGTTAGTTTTACGCTGTAAGTCGCTTTCTTTTCCACGGTGTTTGGATTGAGGTCTTATCACTGTAGACATCTCACTGACTCTGGAACAAAAGATACGGGATTGAAGGCATAGCTCAAACCTACGAAGACCCCTTCGGAGTCGCCAAGATCGATATAAACATGGATGATATCGTCGAAGACGCTCGCCAAGAAGTAGAGGTTATGCTCGCCGCCTGGCAAACCCAAGGATCTCGTGGCGGCATGTTCAGACCGCAGAATGGAGATGGCTTGAACTCTGGTGCGAGCAGTATCTCCGAGTTCTATGGTGGTGAAACTGCCAATGCAAACTCGGAGCACAACTTGTTGAAGGTCACGGTCAACGACCTCGGGAGGGAGATCGAGAGGGATGCTGCAACTGAAAGGCGGCGGACGAAGACGAGAGGTGCTGGAGTAGCTGCGCCGTCGAATTTGAGGATGAGCAGCAGCGGGTACCGCGGAGATGACGAAGGTAGCGCGTTGCTTGGGGCGGAGAGAAAGGACAGCGGTGCGATCTCTCCCGGAAACGTGTTAAATGCTGGGACCGATTATATGAGTGTTAACACAGGAACGGGTGCAGGCATTGGAAGTAGTACTGGAACGAGACTAACATGGGCTACCAGAGATGATAGCAAGTTATCCTGAAGAATCAACAGATAACGAAGAAGAGATGCACCATGGAATAAATTGCTTTTTAGAGTAGACCCTGACCTAAGATACCCCATAGAACAATTTGCCGCGAAATCTAGTTTACCTTACTTCCAACGATTAGATGTAATTATAGATACGTGGGCTTATCATCTTCATCTACTATATTGGATCTGCTTGACTAGCCGAAATTTCTAAGTTATATGTGATAGTAAAAGTCTGGTTGACTCCATTGGGGCGAGCCCAGCTACCAAGATCTATAATGCTATTCAAGTCCATTAACAACTACCAATTTTTGGCAGCAAGCCCAGATTTATTATAATATCATCGGCCTGAAGTCATTATTGCTGTGTTCTCCGCCTCTCCCAGCGGCCACTTGCCTGTGCATCCCTCGCTGCCTCCAATTGGCTTTTGAAATCTCGGTAGAGTTGCGAGATGGTAGCCTCACGTTCCCATTGATCAACCAACTTATTCGCGTACTTCAATCGTTTTTTTGCGCTCATTTGGTCCCTTGAAGCAAGCTTCTCTGGGGTCAGCTCTCCCGTCACCTCAAGATTATCAATAACCCATGAATTGAGTGCCTTTTTCCAATGTATTAAGGTGTGTGCGTGTTGTGCGTTTGTGAAGCATGTTCTGAGTTAATGTTAGTATGTCCAGCCTGAACCTTCATATGAGAAGTAGGTGTACTAACACTCCGGCATACCACTCCTTCTCTTCCGGAGGGAGAACATATCCATTTTGATCATAGTCTTTGTGACCACCATCACTATTTGCATCGCTATCGTCGCTATCTTCGCTATCATCACTATCGTCGGCAATATCTTCAAGCGTCTCAATATTATAAGGCTTGCCATGAAATGACACGCCGTAGGTTGGTACATGTTTCTTGATTGAATATTAGCAAAAGGTCACCAAGGTAGTGGCAGATGTCTTCCAATGAACAGCTCGTCCGATATTAGGGCTTTTGATTGTGCTGGGCAATGCGAAACATCTAATTACTCCAATATGAGACTCAATAACGAGCTCACGCCCGGAATTGATTATCATTTCGTTTTGGCCAGTATGTTTCCAAAAAGCATAATTTGACTGAATCAATATTCATGGTGCACATATTTGGCCATTCACTCTGGACTTTTAATTGAAATATGTCGCAGATAATAAACTTACTCTGTGGTTGCAGGCATCACACTTGTACACGCCCTCAACAGTGATTCCTTCACCTTCTTCTAGGGGGTGGCGTTCGATCAACATTGGGCGAGCAAAAATAGCCCTCGTGAACTCGGCGGTCCACTGCGTAGAAACGAACTTCGATTTAGCGTAGCCCCCATATTCGTTGTCGAGTTTTGCAAAGGCTTGTCGATAAATGGGATCGTCTCGAGAAAAGGCGGGATTAATCTTGTTGTGTACCATCCATCTGTCAATAAGTTAGCATCGTACGTAGCCTGTATAGTTTGTGAGCAGCTATGGAGCTTAGGGATCATCTTAGGCGCCAACATATCATGTAGTGAGACTGTACTCTAGTTGACTATACGACATCTCGGGCCCAAAAGATATGGCTTTTGAGGCTATCCAGGAATACCTGAATCTCAGGGGCATTTAACTAACTCGACCGCATCTCTAAAATGTTCTTTCAGTGGTTTGTGAGCTTGATGGGTGAACTCTAATGGGATATCCATGAGTCCAACAGGTACTCCGAGCGGGCCATCCTCGTCGTCAACCACGAAATCAGAGTCATACTCGTTCTCGTTTTTCTTTTTCTCTTTCTCGACCTTTTTCCCGCGACCAGATTTTGTGGCATTCTTTACCTTGTGGGCTTTGGTGGTCTCGATGCCACTTTCTTCGTCTTCAAAATCCGAAAGAACGTGGAGGTCAGAATTCGCATCACTATCGTAGATTCCAACCCGTGGTTTATCCGAGTCAGAAGACGAGTCGGTGACTTCTTCTATATTCTCCCCAGCTCTCTTACGCTTGAGTAATTCTAGCTTTTTCTCCTTGTCGGAACGGTGTCGTCGCTTTCGCAATTCCGGCTTCCTAATTGGTAGTGCTTCATCGTCATTAGCTTCATGCTCTTCTTCTTCCTCTTCTTCATCATCTTGCAGCTGCGTGGCTGGCCGGCGTCGTTTCATTGGGGACGAAACAATGTCGGAGTCGTCATCGTCTGATTCGATCACCACTCTTCTTCTCTTTAAGGGAGATGTGAGTGGTTCCTCGTCTGAATCATCTGACTCTACTATTTTCTGTATCTTTCCAGTTCTCTTTGAAGAGCTTGGGAACAATACCTTCTCTACCTTCCGAGTATGTAGCATGTCGACTTCGGGGGCCGACCCATCGGAAGAATCGATGTCTACTGCAAAATTGTCAGTATAAATTAAGCTCGAATACCAAATAGTAAGTTATGTGCCCCTCCATTGCCTAAAAACCGTATAACACATTCAAAAGCATATAAGACCTCAAGAACAAGTTTCGCATATCCTTGATAATGGATTTTTTCTACTATATCTTCCTAATGTATCCCTCTTGAATGTGTCAAACGATTAAGGTAATATGTAGTGGTAGATCAGCTGCGCGCAACATACTGATAGCTTGGGAAGATTTCACCGGTGTTGGAAGCGCTCTGGTCGGTATGGCAGCAGTTTTGTTCCTTCCCGAGGTTCTGCGAGTTGGTGTAGTGGCGGCCTTTTGACCTGAAGACAGAATATCGTCGCTGTCGCTCTGACCCACAATGATTTGAAAACTGGAGGTTGGCGTGCCAGTCTGCTTCACTGGCTGCTTTCCAGTCTTCTGATATCGTACTTTGGCAGGCGACATCTTATTTGCAGGTGAGGCGTTCTCATCGACGGCATCGAAGGTGAGGCGTGTTTGCCGTTTGCGCCGCGCAAGGCGCTCGAGATTTGAGGGCATTGGAATTAGGGTATCGCAAGTGCAAGAGAGATATTTTCACGATCTTCGAGATTCTGAGATTCTTGTTTAGGCTTGAGGAAGAGATAGGTTCTGCGAACTTGGTCTGGCTTTGTGTCGATTAGTATCGCACCTGCCTACCCAAGGACGTGCTTTTGAGTTGGACGCGACACAATGGTCTCGCCAGATCACGTGCACATATAGACTGGATTAGTCTCTACAATTCACTCAAAGGGCTTCATCAGATTGTGGTAGTCTAATACATCAGCTATGTACCGTGCCCCCTCAAGATTCTGATTAAAAACTGTAGCATATCTAGCATGACCAAATCTGAACCTCCACATGGCAACATGAGGCGGGGTAATCTTGGGAATAAATAAATATTGGTTCACTGCAGTCCGGCCAGTGGGAGATGAATTCCTGTTGTACAACCGGGCCCGCATCCTGAATGATATATACTACTTGCCTACTAGGTAGGACTGATATATGCAGACTAGAAAAGTGTTGCTGCGGGGACGAAAGGAAGGCGCAATCACACAACCTACCACATGTACACCCTAAATATCAAGCTCACTCCTTGCGATAATACGACAGATCACAAAGCCTCTTCCAGACATCTCTTTTCTTTACCTACAGTAGATCTCTGCTTTCATTTCATCATGTCCCAACAAACCGACTCAAAGGGAGCAGGTATTTCTGCAAACATGAAATTTCCAAAGCTCATTCCAGCGTTCATCGTACAGGTAGGGTGCCTCAAGCTTTCATCTACTTCCAACAGAGCATCATAACACCGATCAGGTCGTTCTCGATCCTACTATCAGTGTAGGCCCCATCTCATCCGGCGGTCCTCTCACCTTTGCTCCATTCGCCTCAGCAAGTGGCTCCGTCCGCTCGATTCAAGGATACCCAGTTCATGTTGATGCTGTCTTCGTCCATGGCGCGGATTTCATCCGTCAGGACCCTTCCGGAAAGCACGTTCGTCTGGATGTCAATAGTGTCCTGAAAGATGCCTCTGGTGCCTTTATTAGCTTCAAATATACCGGTATCATTAACCTCACTCCTGGCGTTGCAGCTGTCTTTGCGGATAGTCCTGATGCTGCCACTACTCCATTTGGTGATGCTTGTAAGCTACACAGTTCTCATTGCAACCTCCTGTTTTAGAGTTATCTGGTATTTTGGTCATCAAGAGCAATTTTCGCTGATTCGGGTTCAGTTACCAGCGTGGTATTCGAGACCGGCAGTGAGCAGTTGAAAGCTCTGGAGCAGAAGGTATATGTTGGGGCTGGTAGATTCATCATTCAATCTGGAAAGGCGCCTGTGGTCGAATATTTGGTCAGCGAAGTTGGATTCTGAGAAAACATGCTTGTTCACTATTTAATTATTGACGAATGCGAATACTATGGAGTAAGCGGCTTGTTGTCTTGTGCGCAGTCTGGATCTCAAAAGTCTTAATCTATTGAACAATTTTCGACTGTTCAAATGGTAAGTGAGTACAGGCAGTCAAGGTCTTTAGTCAAAATTGCTTTCATTGTGGCCAGACCCTATTGCCAACCCTAATCGCAGTACCGCTATGCACACCAGTAATAAATATATGAAGAATAATAAAGGTACCTGGTCGATGGCCCCTGAGCTCGGATGCCAATAATATCTATGGCAGCTGAAAGTCTCCGACGCGTTGCTGGGGCTAGGTGGTACCTTGGTTGGTAGCGCATGCTTTAATCATAGTGACGACGAGGCAACACGTTGGGCTGGCTCGGCCACGTCTGGAACATGCTGAAGTAGTCCCGGAGGGGGATGAAGTCATCCCGTATATGGAGTAATGAAATGAAGTTATTCTGCTTATGGACTCCCCGTATATCAGATTGGGATTGGGCTCTTCTGGGCACTACCAGCCGGGTTGTCGTGTGGCTCGATGTTATGTTATAGTGCGAAACCATTGTAGCCGGGCAGGAACCAGGTGCGCGTTCACAATCTGCGAGAGAGGAGAGGATTTCGAAGAGCTCAAGATTGATGATGATGCAGTGTGGGGGGGGCAAAAGCAGGCCACACTCCATAGTACAGGATCAGCTCCGGGATGGATGCTGACTTTTCTTCGCCGTACTTCCTGTATGTACAGGGGTAGCTTTCTCCGCCCCTGCGAACCTAATTTCGCGAATTGAATTTTCTTTGATCCTGGCGAGCATCAAACCGATGCCAATCTCTGAAATGCCATCCCAACCCAAGCCAACCCACACCACCACACACAGCTACAGCCACCGCAGCGACCTACGTTGAGCTGTGGAGTGTGCGCGACTGGCATGTACATGTGCAACTTCCATCTGTGCCTGGGCAGATCATATCCGGGAGCAAACTGGCTGGAGTAGCGTGGATCTACGCAAAGATACAATTAGTACAGATAATACAAGTAATACAGGCAATGCAACTAATACGTATCCTCAAGAATCTAGATACGGTAGCAGGCGGCATCGATCGAAACTCTAATGAACATTATTTCGGTTTCCCCCATAAATCTGGCGGATTCGTTCGTTGGTTCAGGGGCTTGACTTTTTCTCAGATGTGGCGCGCAGCGTCTCCATCCATCCATCCTTCGCTCCCGTGGAAATAGTGACGTAAGGCGGTTTGATCACATCACATCACTGAAAACAAGCACAAGCTTCAGCTAACAAGCTATGTTGATCTCATTCATCCAACCACGACCTCTTGCGTAGCGTCATACTTCCAGACTATGAAATTTCACTTCCCAACAATAGCTTAAGACCCAGCCTCCCCCCCCCAATTCTTTGCTTCCACATGCCATTACTACATACCCCTTAATAATACATACCACGCTCAACTCCAAACAAACAACACCATATTTCATCAATTGAACCGTCTCTTTTTGTTTTTTGATACCCAGTAGCCAGTTCACAACCTAATTATTTACAACATGTCTGCCGCAGCAAAAGTCAATGTCCCGACCAACGTCAAGGTCAAAGAGGTACGCCATCTGCACCTCCAGTCTCAGCTCGTTTGTTTGGCATGGTGCTAATGTTGTCTTCAGGCCGATGTGAATCGCAAGCTCCAAATATACGGGATTGCCACAGCTTTCTCCAATGGCAAGGTGCCATCTAACGAGCAAATCGATATCGCTTTGAACAGCTTCCTCAAATCGAAAGCGCTAGCATCACCTTCCAAGAAGCTCTCCACCGAGGGACAAGCTCTAGTTGCAGACTTCAGAGACGTAGTAAAGCAGGCGCAACACTTACTTCTATCTAAGAACCAGGGTGATCTTCTTCAGGATTTCATCTGGCAGTCGCAGCATATCGATGGTGGAAACGCTTCGGTCCCAGGTGCTCCAATCGACAAGGAGACCGCACAAAAGCACGGCAACGAGGCTTTAGAAGGTTTCCGCACCCTTGGCACATTGATTATCAGCAACGGACAATTCAGAAAACTTTGTAAGCTTCATCCTGTCTTCCTGATCACATTTGACCCTGTACTAACCCTTCTAGTGAATGATGCCACTATCCTCATTCGTGACATCGCAGGCGATGCTGCTTCGAAGGCTGCAAATAAAGTGAACCCATCTGATGAGCAATTGTCTCAAATCGACAAACCAGCTGCCGACAACACATGGCACGACGTACCTGATATGTCTACTTCAAACATCAAGAGCCAGCTCAAGTCCACCTACAACAAGAACGGACCTATCAAGACTGATGATGTTAAGGCCGCTGCTGGTGATGCCAGCGAGCAGGCCCACCCAGATGGCTCACGTGATCCAGCTGATGCTGCTCAACTCGCACATAAAGATCAACAGCTAGGTACTGCTTCGGGAGTAGACGCCCAATCTGGTGCTAAGGCTGGCCTTGCTACTCTTAAGCAACGAGCCGACGAGAATATTCCAGAGGAGACCAAGGAACAGGCTCGTGCTCGCAAAGAAAAGACCCGAAAGTACCTCCAGGGCAAGATGCCAGAAGAGCGCCGTGAACAAACGATCTGGAGACTTCGCAAGATGGTTGTCGAAATCCAAGGCCATTCTGATTATCAACAGGCAATCAACACCCTTCTCAACTTGGCTGAGACATATGCTGGCCATGCCAACAACGTTGCTCAACAAAGCACCGGTGCCGTAAAGGGTGCCCACGCCGACAGCTCGCTCAAGAGAGCTGAGGATGACCTGAAGACGCTCATTGAGCGATTTGCCAACGGCACCTCAACCAACGACTTTTTTGATGCTATCAATCAAATCTACCGAGATGCCGACCAAGATCCTGAACTCAAGTCATGGTTCAAGAATGTCAATGCTTACATTAGAAAATGCCTCAAGCAACAAGGATACATTATGGAGGATCGCGCAACTGATGAGTGGAATCAGCTCTACGATCAGGGAGAATTCTTACTCCGTGACCGTTATCGTAACCACACCAACAGAATCGTTGACGAAGCCAAATTCCTTGCCGACCAATTTGACAAGGATCCATTGAACAAAAAGTTCGCCCAGTCAGTCGAGAAGCTTTTCAATGATCTTGGCAATGATGAGAATGGAAAGCCAACCTTCAAACCTCATTTGATCAAGGATTTGACCGAGGTCATCATCCCAGCTGTCTTCGAGAACATCCGTTATGTTCCGATTCCAAGAATCGAGGTCAGCGATCCAATGATTGATGTTGTTGTAGAGAACTTGGTCATTGAGAGCGACAATTTGATGCCAAATGTTCTTGAGATCGCCAACGACAACTACTTCAAGTGGGGTCGTAAGGCGGTTTCCAACAAGAACTCCAACTCCATTATGTTGTCCGTGTCTGGTATTCAGATGGATTTGAGAGATGTTGCATATTACGTCAAGAAGAAGCAAGGGTTCCCAAGTGTCACTGACCTTGGTGTCGCCGATATTTTCCTTGGTGGATCTGGCTTCAGCTTCAAGTTGAAGCTTTCTACTGCCGAGAAGTCTGACAGACAAAACTTCTTCAAGGTGGATAAGGTTGATGTTGATGTCAAGAACTTTGACATCAAGCTCAAGCAATCCAAGCACAAGTTCTTATTTGCTTTGGCTAAGCCATTGATGCTGAAGGTCATGCGACCTGCACTTCAGAAGGCCATTGAAAAGGTTATCAAGGACAAATTCCACGAGGTGGATTCTCTTGCATACCAGATCAAGCAGGAAGTCGATCGTGCCCAGCAGGAGATTCTTGAAGACCCTGAGAACGCACCCAACATCTACAACCGCTACTACAATGCCGCACAGAAGAAGTTCTTGGAGGGCAAGAACAAGGCAGAGAAGGCGAAGGAGCGTGTTAAGGACACTAAGGTTAATGCTGCTGTCACCAAGCAAGACTCAATCTTCCCAGACATTCATCTTCCAGGCGGGATCTCTTCCAAGGCTACTGAGTACAAGGAGCTCGCTACCAAGGGCGAGGAATGGAGATCGCCTATCTTCAAACTGGGGACCGCATCCGTGTCGTCGGACATCCCAACCGCCTCAGATGTTACCCGAAAGGATCATGCTGTAACCGAGGGAGGTGTTCGCGGCCCTAACAACGTAGGCAACACCCAGCCTATCTCCGGCCAAGCTCAAGACCCATCAGCACAACTTCAGGGTCAATCTACCAACGGTGGTCTGTCCAACAGCGCACTACCCACAAATGGCAATACCAATGGTTTCAGCAAGGAAGTTGAGCAAGCGTTCACCAATGATAAGACAGCTACCCAGACAAACGGACAAACTACTCTTGGTGCCAACAACCCCGTCCTCACTGGCCGAACTTAAATTGGCGTCTCTTAGAGACGTTGTTCTCTAATTTTCTTTTGTTGATTTGTTTTATTTGATGATACCACCAAGCGTATACCATTTGCATAATTTGTGGTAGGAAAAGATCGATTGGTAATGCAGGAGGATTTCGTCTGTTAGTTTAAAAAACGATGTAACCGCGGTTGGATGGTGGACGTAAAATAATAGCCTCCTATAGCAATCATAACATTTTGCAATAATCTAATGTATCGGCCTTTTTTACAATAATCGTTCCTACACTTGATGTGATTTAGTGACTGCTAATGTGAAATGCTGTCCGGTGTAACTAATTGGAAATTTTATGAGAAATCGGAGGGCTCGCTTGATCAAGGGATTGATGGAAGCCTGCGAAGATATCGGAATAGCTAGGGAGAAGGAGCTGCGACCACGAAACTAGCACAACGACAGCTGCGGTGCGCTGTGTACCCCTTAGGCCAGCCTGTTAAGCGAC
>Ga0247807_10001794_pt1 | contig 12284 bp, 12 predicted proteins | sample UWRJL074202C1_FD_179931 | JGI IMG/M metagenome (GOLD analysis project Ga0247807, IMG submission 179931) | Plant litter microbial communities from Arlington Agricultural Research Station in Wisconsin, United States - UWRJ-L074-202C-1 | ecosystem: Environmental > Terrestrial > Plant litter >...
CCCTCTGGCTGCTTCGGGCCATCGGCAGCGAGGGAACACTGACCTCGTTCGAGCGTCGCGACGAGTTCGCGGAGGTCGCGAAGGGCAACGTCGCCTCGTTCCTCGGCGCGGTGCCAACCAACTGGACCGTCACCGTCGGCGACCTACAGGAAGCGATGCCCGCGACCATCGAGCCGGGAACCGTCGACCGGATCGTGCTCGACATGCTCGCGCCGTGGGAATGCCTTGACGAGTGTGCGGACGCCCTCACGCCCGGTGGTGTGCTCATCTGCTACATCGCCACAGTGACCCAGCTGTCTCGCGTGGCCGAGGCAATCCGCGCGACAGGCGCTTTCACTGATCCCGAGCCCAGCGAGACCATGGTGCGCACATGGCACGTCGAGGGCCTCGCCGTGCGCCCGGATCATCGGATGATCGGCCACACCGGTTTCTTGTTGACCGCCCGACGCCTCGCGCCGGGAGCCGTACTGCCCGCTCTCAAGCGCCGCGCATCGAAGAGCGATTTCAGCGATGAAGACGTGGAAGCCTGGACCCCGGGCGCGCTCGGGGAGCGCACCGCGAGCGATAAGAGCCTCCGCCGAGCTGCCCGCGAAGCCCGCGCGGCTGCGGAAGCCGCCTCCGGCGACCAGTAGAGTGTTTTCGGTGTCAATGTCTAGGAAAAGAGTGCCGGTGCGCAAGCTCCTCAGCGTCATTGCGGGTGCAGGCCTGCTGGTAACCATGTCGGCGTGTGCCGCCCCGTCTCCGGCCGGATTCGGAGCATGCGACAGCGGTTCGAGCGCTGCTCTCGTGAAGGTGGACGGCGAGGTCGGCTCGGCCACGACGGTCACTTTCCCCACACCACTCGTGCCCAAGTCGAGTGAGAACGCCGTATTGATCTCCGGTGACGGCGAGCGTGTCGATGCAACGGACGCCGCGAACGTCACGGTGTCGGTGTATTTTGCTGAAACGGGCGAGACTCTCATCGAACCCACGGTTATCACCTCCTTCGTCGACGGGCGCCTGCCGTTCATGAGTGCGCTGACGTGCGCTGCCGACGGTGGTCGAGTCTCTATTGCAGGGACCATCGAGGACCTGTTCGCTGATGGTCTCACCGGACAAGGCATCGACCCGACAGACGACGTGGTTGTTGTAGCAGATATCAACGATGCGTTCCCCGGCCGAGCAACCGGCGCTGATCGGGCTCCTGAGGCCGGTTTCCCCGCAATCGTCATCGCCCCGAACGGCCAGCCAGGCTTCACGGTCCCCGCAACGGATCCTCCCACCACTCTGAAGATGGAAACCCTCAAGCAAGGGTCGGGCACCACGGTTAAGGACGGCGACAACGTCTACATCAACCTCACCGGACTCGTCTGGGGAGATTCCAAGACCTTCTTCTCGAGCTTCGAGGTCGGTAGCCCCACTCCTGTTGTGGCCGCCGATATGACCACAACTGATGGCGGTGTGCCCCCAGGCCTCGCCAAAGCTCTCATCGGCCAGAAAGTCGGATCGCAGGTCGTCGTCGTAGCGCCTCCCAAGGATGGATATCCGACCGGAACTGCTCCCGAGCGAGTCACGGAGGACTCGACGGTGATCTTCGTCGTGGACATCCTCAAGATCGACTAACTTTCCCTCACATGTCACGGCCCGGGTGACGATCAACGAACTAGGATTTCACTCGTGTCCACCCCGAAGCCAGCACCCAGGATTCCTGTCGAGGAACGGCTCTTTAGCCTCGTCCTGGCGCTCTTAGCGACCGATTCAGGCCTCACCAAAGATGAGATCCTGTCGACCGTGCAGGGCTACCGGCAGAAGTTCACGCGGTCCGGCGACAACTCGAGCCTCGAGCGACAGTTCGAGCGAGACAAAGACGACATTCGTGAACTCGGTGTTCCGCTCGAGACCATCGACAGCCCCGGCGACCCCGGCAATAACCAGAACTTGCGCTACCGAATCCCGCGCGGCGCCTACGAACTGCCCTCCGACATCACCTTCACCTCAGAGGAGACGGCGCTGCTGGCTCTCGCGTCGATGGTGTGGCGCGAAGGGTCGCTCTCGGCGGAGTCCCGCCGTGCCGTTCTCAAGATCCGCTCGCTCGGTGGAGAGACTGCCGAGCCGGTTCTTGGCTATGCCCCGCGTCTGAGGGTTCGGGATGTCGCCTTCGATCCTCTGCGCACCGCCCTCGAGAAGCACGTCATCGTGCGGTTCGCCTACCTGAAGCCGGGCGAAGCCGAAGCTCGCGTGCGGACGGTCGCTCCTCTGGCGCTCGTGCAGCACCAGGGCCGATGGCATCTCTTCGCGAGCGAGCCTGACTCGGGGATCAACAAGACCTTTCTGCTGCGTCGCATCGTGAGCGGGGTTGATCTCACCAAAACGACCTTCGATGCGCCGACTGCGGATCAGACTGAGAAGGCCCTGGCTGGTCTCGATGAGGTATGGCAGGCCCACGTTGCCGTCGTCGAAGTCGAGCCAGGATCGGATGCCGCAACGCGGCTGGGCAAGCGCCGCGGATCCACGACCACCGATGCGGGCACGCTGGAGTTGCACTACTCCGATATCAACATCGTGGCAGACGAGCTCGCCGGCTACGGCCCTGAGGTGCTCGTGTTATCGCCGCCAGAACTGCGTTCAGCGGTGATATCTCGACTCGAGAGAACGGCGGCGGACCATGGCTGAGAAACCCCAACCTCGACTCGCGCAAGACAAGCTCGCTTTCCTGCTCTCGCTTGTTCCTTACCTCATGGATCATGACCGCGTGAGCGTAAGTGATGCCGCCAAGCAGTTCGGTGTCGATGAGGAACACATTCGCGAGGCCGTGCGACTGATCGGCGTGTCCGGCATCCCCGGAGAGACCTCCACTTACCAGCACGGAGACCTTTTCGACATTGCCTGGGACGACTTCGAAGACAACGACCAGATCGTGCTCACCAACCTCGTCGCGATAGACGATTCGCCTCGATTCTCGGCTCGCGAGGCCGCGGCCCTGATCGCGGGACTTCAGTACCTTTCCGCACTACCGGAGAATGCCGATCGTGCCGCGATCGCGAGCCTCATGGCGAGGCTGTCCCGAGCGTCGTCATCGGAGCCCACCCAGGTTGCTGTCGAGGCCTCGGAGACCGATTCGACGCTCTCATTGATTCGCGAATCGGTAGCGAAGGGTGTTCAGCTCGGATTCGACTATCAGAGCTCGCGCGGTGAGACGGAGCACCGCACCGTTGACCCCGTGCGAGTCGAGTCCGTCGACGCCGACTGGTACCTGCGAGGGTGGTGCCACCTGAGGGAAGCGGTCCGAACCTTCCGACTCGACCGCATCTCGAATCCTGTCGTCACTATGGAGCCCATTACCCACGCGGCGAGTGATGTGAATCTGCCGGATACCCTGTTCGAGGGTTCGAGCGACGATCTGCTCGTGACTATAGATGTGGCCGCAGCGGCCGCGCCCTTGCTTGCCGATTACATACCGGACGATGCGGTGTCGACCGAACTCGACGGCCGCGTGCGCACTACAGTGCGCGTCTCGCACTATCACGGCCTCAAGCGCCTCATCGCGAGCATGCCGGGTGTGGCCACGGTCGTCGCCCCCGACGAAGCCCGAGCAGTCGTCGCGGGGTGGGCCACAGCCGGCGCCGCGCGATACCGGAACTAGAACAATGATCGCGTGGTGGGGGTGGCTCCTGATCTGGACCGGGCTTGTGCTCGGCATGCTCGTGATGTTCGCCCTCTTTGCGTGGTGGCTTTTTCGCAAGTCCCTCGTGGCTCTGGAAGACCTGTCAAACCTTGCCGAGAAGACCTCGATCCTCGAAGTGGATGATGAACGAATCCCGCCAGCTCAGCGCTCGGTGCTCCTGAGCCTGCGGGAGGTTCTTGCTCGAGAGGATGCCCGTAAGAAGCACCGCATGGCTCGCAAGGTCGCCCGCCACGAACGTCGTTTGGCCAGAGCCAAACGAATTTCTTCCGTTGATGCGTCCGCTGTCCAGTGGCCCGCGAGCTGGTCGGCGCCGAGGGCGTCTCGTGAGTCCGCGTATCATGGAGGTACTCGTACGCAGCAGAAGAAGAGGACGTGACCCCATGGCTGGTCTGCAAGGTTGGCACCTGATAGTTCTGATTGCCATCGTCCTTCTGTTGTTTGGTGCTCCCAAGTTGCCCGGGCTCGCCCGCAGCCTGGGTCAGTCAATGCGCATCTTCCGCAGCGAGGTCAAGACGATGAAGACCGAGAACGCCGACGACACAACTCCCGGGGATCCCACGGACATCCCGAAGCCGGCTTCGCCCGACACTCCGCCGAAGCTCTAGGTTCCGTGGCCGCCACATCGGGCCGGTGGCGCACTAAGGGCGACGTGAGAATGTCGCTGGGTGATCACCTTCGGGAGCTGCGTAAGCGTCTATTTATCTCCGCGTTGGCGATCATCGTGGGTGCGATCGCCGGATTCTTCCTCGCCGAGTACGTCATCGACCTGATCCGCGTTCCGATCAATGAGATCGCGGAGTCGCGCAACGCGATCCTGACGTACAACACCGTCACCGGATCGTTTGATTTGCGCATCCAGATAGCGATGACGATCGCGATCGTTATCGCAAGTCCCGTGTGGCTTTATCAGATTTTCGCTTTTCTTGTCCCCGGCCTGACTGGCAAGGAAAAGCGTTACACCTTCGGTTTCTTCTTCTCTGCGGTTCCGCTGTTCTTCCTGGGTGCCGCGTGCGGCTGGGTACTCTTTCCGCACATGGTGCAGTTGCTCACGGGCTTCTCGGCGCCCGAGGATGCCATCTACCTCGAAGCGAAGATCTACTACGACTTCGTACTCAAGCTCGTCCTGGCCGTGGGTATCGCTTTCGTCCTTCCGGTTTTCCTCGTGCTCCTGAACTTCGTCGGAGTTCTCTCGGCCGCGGCAATCCTCAAGGGGTGGCGCATCGCCATCCTCGTGATCGCGACCTTCTGCGCGATCGCGACCCCCGCCGCCGATGTCATTTCGATGTTCCTGCTCGCCATCCCGATGGTCATCCTGTACTTCACCGCAGCGCTCATCGCCTGGATTCATGATCGACAGCTAGCTAAGCGCGCTGCCAAAGACGACCCTGCCGTCTCTGTTCCGGTGTCAGAGCTGTGAGCGAGCTGTCGCCAGCCGAGCGCTATGCCGCGAGCAAGCAGCGGGCCGGTCTTCCTATCCTCGAGTCGTTTAGGGCACGCCAGAAGTTCGATCTCGACGCCTTCCAGCTCGAGGCTTGTGCGTTTGTTGAGCGCGGCAAGAGCGTGCTCGTCGCGGCGCCGACCGGTGCCGGCAAGACCATCATCGCCGAGTTCGCCATCTATCGAGCCATGCAGGATTCGCGCTCGAAGGTGTTTTACACGGCGCCGATGAAGGCGCTGTCGAACCAGAAGTTCCAGGAGCTCGTCGCCGAGTACGGCTCGGAGTCCGTCGGTCTTCTCACGGGTGATACAAATATCAACTCGCACGCACGCATCGTGGTCATGACCACCGAAGTGCTGCGCAACATGCTTTATGCGGGCTCTGACCTGCTCGCGGACCTCGCCTACGTCGTGATGGACGAGGTGCACTTTCTCGCCGACCGCTTCCGCGGCGCCGTGTGGGAAGAGGTCATCATCCACCTGCCGCTCGCGGTGCGGATGGTGTCGCTCAGCGCCACCGTGTCGAATGCCGAAGAGTTTGGCGACTGGCTGCAGGCCGTTCGAGGTGACACCGAAGTGATCGTGTCCGAAGAGCGCCCGGTTCCTCTGGATCAGCACATCCTGATGCGCACGAAACTCATCGATCTCTTCGATAGCTCGGGCCTTGTCGAGACGCACCGGGTTAATCCCGAACTCGTACAGATGGCGCGAGGCGGGGGGCGGGCGATCAACTCCCGTCAGATGAAGGATGTCGGCCGTCGGCACTCTCGTGGCGGGCGTCCTCAGGAAGTCAGGATGGAGCGCGCCGAGGTTGTGAGACTTCTCGACTCTCACAACCTGCTTCCCGCGATCTTCTTTGTATTCAGCCGGGTCGGATGCGACCAGGCCGTCGCGCGAGTGCTTCGTGCAGGCATCCGTCTCACGACGCAGGCCGAGCGCGATGAGATTCGTGCGATCGTCGAGGAACGCTGTCGCACGCTGCTCGACGAAGACCTCGGTGTTCTGGGCTATTTCGACTGGCTCTCCGGACTCGAGCGAGGAGTTGCAGCTCACCACGCTGGAATGCTCCCGGCCTTCAAAGAGGTCGTCGAGGAGCTCTTCCAACGCAAGCTGGTGAAGGTCGTTTTCGCTACTGAGACCCTCGCGCTTGGAATCAATATGCCCGCCCGCACCGTCGTTCTCGAGAAGCTCGAGAAGTTCAACGGCGAGGCTCGCGTTCCCATCACACCGGGGGAGTACACCCAGCTCACCGGTCGCGCGGGCCGCCGAGGCATCGACGTCGAGGGACACAGCGTCATCCAGTGGGTCGACGGGCTCGATCCGCAGGCTGTGGCATCCCTCGCATCTCGCCGCACCTACCCGCTCAACTCAAGTTTCAAGCCGACCTACAACATGGCGGTTAATCTCATCGAGCAGTTTGGCCGGGAACGCACGCGCGAGATTCTCGAATCGAGCTTCGCGCAATTCCAGGCCGACCGTGCCGTAGTGGACCTTGCCCGCAAGGTTCGCTCGCAGGAAGAGTCCCTCGCGGGTTACGCGCAGTCGATGACGTGTCATCTCGGTGATTTCGCCGAGTACTCGCGGATCCGTCGCGAGATGACCGACCTCGAGCGCAAGGGCCAGTCCCGCGGAGACACACCAAGCCGTGCCGAGCGTGATCGCCGACAGCGTCAGCTCGTCGACCTACGACGACGCATGAAGCAGCATCCCTGCCACGCGTGCCCCGACCGTGAGCAGCACGCTCGCTGGGCCGAACGCTGGTTCAAGCTCAAGCGGGAAACGGATGCGATCACCTCGCAGATCCGCAGCCGCACGGGTGCCGTCGCCAAGATCTTCGATCGAGTCACCGAGGTGCTCGTCGGTCTCGGGTATCTGGTCACCGGATCTAATGGTCTCGAGCTCTCTGCCGACGGCCGGATGCTGAGGCGAATCTACGGGGAACGCGATTTGCTCATTGCCGAGTCCCTTCGTCGCGGCTTCTGGAAAGAACTCGACGCACCATCCCTTGCTGCGATGGCCACGACCCTCGTGTACACCGCACGCCGGGAAGAGGGCGAACTCGGCGACCGGTACCTGCCGCGCGGAAAGTTCCGCGAGGCCTTCGACCAGACCGGCACTCTCTGGGCGCAGCTGGACGATCTCGAGCGCGACCACAAGCTTCCCGGCAGCCAGCCTCTCTCCACAGGACTGGCGCTGGCGATGTTCCGCTGGGCAAACGGAACTCCGCTCGACGCCGTGCTTCGCGAGGCGGACATGGCCGCTGGCGACTTCGTGCGTTGGGCGAAACAGACGATCGACTTGCTTGACCAGCTCTCGGTTGTCGCCGACGGTGATGTCGGACGCAAGGCTCGCACGGCGCTCGACCTTATTCGTCGGGGCATCGTCGCCTACAGCTCGGTGGCCTAGCCGACGTCTCCGAGCGGCGTCAGCGAGTTAGCATGGCCGCGGAAATAATGGCCCGGGCGAGATCGCGAGGTCGGCTCCACATAGGCCAATGCCCCGTGGGAAGGTCGATGACCTCGAGGTGTTCGAGGTTCGCCACTTCGGCAAACATGGGATTCCCCGCGCGAGCCAGTTCCAGCACCTGCACACTCGATATTGAGCAACACACCAGCGTGGTCTTGACCTTACGACGCTCGTTGTTCGTGAGCGTGACGGGCTGACGCAGAACCGGTCCTGGCTCAGGGACCGCCCTCGACCGAAATCGCTCGAGAGCGTCTTTACTCAAGCCTTCAAGGCTCGCCTGCTGTGCGAGCGTGTCGAACGAAGGCAGGGGAAGCTCATCCACATCCTCCGGGAGATCTGGCGCGAAGATGCTTCCCGGTTGCGCCGGACCGGAGTCGACCCACACGACGCGGTTGACAAGGCCGGGATTCTCGTCCAGGACCAGGCTCACCGGGGCGTTAGCTCCGCTGTGAGCGACGAGAATGACGGGCTGATCCTCGGAGCTCTTGTGCTGGACGACTGTGTCGCAAATCGCCGCAGCCTGATCGTCAAGAGTCTTGGTCACACGCTCAGGGTCGTGCCCATCGAGGCCGGGAAGTGTCATTGCAATGGCACGAACCCCACTGGCCGTCAGGTGCGCGCGAACCTCGTCCCAAGCCCAAGCACCCAGCCAGTGGCCGGCTATGAGGATGACGGTGGGTCTGCTCGTTGTAGATGTCATGAGTCGACCCTCGCAGGTGCTGTGGACAGCTCTGTGTCACTATTTATGACATGAATTTGACCAGGTCTGACACATGAAGCGAACCGAACGACTTCACGCGCTCTCAGAGATGCTGCGCCGAAGCGGAACTCGGGGACGCACGGCCGAGCGCCTGGCAAGCGAGTTCGAAGTCTCCGTCCGCACGATCAAGCGAGATCTCGCGGCTCTCGAGCGCAGTGGAGCGCCGCTCTGGTCTCGCCCTGGGCCGGGCGGGGGCTATGGCTTGGCGGCAGGCGCGACGTTGCCGCCCGTGACCCTGTCTCCACCGCAGGCCGTGGCGCTCATGGCAGCCGTCTCTGCTGCGTCCGACGCCCCGTACGCTGATCTGGCCGCCGCCGGCGTACGGAAGATCCTTGACGTGCTCGATCCCCGAACCCGGACGCGAGCAGACGAGCTGGCTCAGCGCGTCTGGGTCAATTCGATTCCTTCTTCGTCACGCGCAACTAGGTCAGCGGTGGAGGAGGCGATGGCCGAACAACGTGTGGTGAGGATTCGTTACACATCCGGGGAGGGCGCCACGACGGTACGAGACGTCGAACCGGTGCTGTTCGCCTCCACGCAGGGCCAGTGGTACCTCGTGGGGTGGTGCCGATTGCGTAACGCGATGCGATGGTTCGCCCTCTCACGCATCGACCTAGCCACGATCACCACAATGGGCTGCAGCGGTCATACGGTTCACGAGGTCGGAGAACCGCCGATGAACGCGCGACCAGTTCTGAGCGCGGACGTGTGAGCGAGTACTCTTAGCCGGCGCGCAGGCTCACTAGTCGCTCGGGGGTGGCGTCAAGAGGACTGCCGGCGCTGACGCTCATCACTCGCACGGAGCTGTCCATGACCACGGTCGCGAGTGTCGCCCAGCGCTGGCCGAGAACGGCGCCCTCGGCAGGAACGCAGCACAGTTCCGCCTCGTCTCCCGGGTAGGAGAACAGGTACGGGATGAGCCCGAGAGCGTCGTCGGGGAGTGGCCCGCGAGCTGCACGCTCTGTCAGCACGCCATAGCGCAACTGTGAGTCGGGGTCGTAGACGCCGACCTTCTCACCCTCGCTCAGGCGCTGTTCCAAGAAGTGATTGGTGTGCAGGAGCACACCGGACGAAGGCTCGATGATCGCCGCACCGACGGGGGAGAGCTCGACCGTCACGGCCCCATCAGGAGCAACCACCGTGATGGCGCTGCTTGTGCTTACGGGAGCGCTGTCGAGGATTCGCACAGCATCGGCGAGACTGGCGGCTTCGGCCAGCACCCGAGCACCGACGAGATGCACGGGAACACCATCCGCGCGATCGGCCGTGTGCCCGAGAATGTTGAGGAAGATACCTACCCCGGCGTCGTTCATACCGACCTTGCTGAGGATGCCCATCTCGGTCAGACCCACAAAGGAGCGGGGTGTGCCGCTCACTCTCTGCAGATGCCAGAACGCGTCGAGCTCCTCGTGCCAATCCCAGGTCTGCACCCCGATCGGTGACCCCAGGGAGTTCACGATCGTGGAGCACTCACCGGGCTTGGTTCCGAGCGCACCGGAGAGAATCTCAGTGCGTGCATTGAGGGCACCGATCTGCCAGGGGGCCAAGCCCGCTGCATCCGCTACCCCTCGCATCTCAGTCGCGAGATCCGAATGCCACCCTTCGGTTGCGGTGAAAGTGCGCTCGGCACCATCGCGAATCGCCGTTGGCGACAACCCCACGGCCTCGAAAAGCTCAAGATAGCCGGCCAGGCTCGCAGCGAGAGCCGGACCGAGCGCGAGTGCCCTCTGCACTCCACGTTCGAACGGGTCAGCGGAATCGATGACCACAGGTCGGGTGTGGGTCACAGAGCCGCCTCGTCACGAAGCGCCGCGATAACACCGCGCTGGGGCTTCCACCCCGGGCGTGGTGCGCATTCCAATAGCAGCCGAGTGTATGGATGCGCGGGGGTCGTCAAGACCTCCGCGGTTTTTCCGCGCTCCACAATTGCTCCCTTGCGCATGACGATGACATCGTCCGCGACGAGTTGCACGACCGACAGGTCGTGAGTGATGAACAGGTAGGTCAGGTTTTTCTCGACGCGCAGGGCGGCGAGCAGGGTGAGAATCTGGGCTTGCACCGTGACGTCGAGGGCCGCGACAGACTCGTCGAGCACGATCACCTCGGGATCAGCGGCAAGCGCGCGAGCGATTGCCACGCGCTGACGCTGCCCGCCAGACAGCTCACTCGGCAGGGCGCGAAGATGGCGCGCCTCGAGGCCGACTTGCTCGAACAGGTCTAAGGCGCGCGCCGCGCGGTCACGACGATTCAGCTTCGTGTGAACCTTGAGTACTTCGTCGACGGCCGTGCTCACCCGCAACCGCCTATTGAGCGAACTCTGCGGGTCTTGAAACACCATCTGGATGTGTGCAGCACGACGACGACGCTCGCGACGACCGGCACGACCGCCCACGGAGACTCCGCCGACCGTGACCGAACCCGAGTCGGCTCGCTCCAGCCCCACGATGATGCGAGCGAGTGTGGTCTTCCCCGAACCAGACTCGCCCACAACGGCAAGGCAAGTGCCCTTTTCTACCGTGAGCGAGACACCATCGAGGGCTGCGACGGTGTGGCCACGACGCCCGGTGCGGAACGTCTTGTTCAAGGAATCAACAGCGATAGCGGGCTCAGTCATCGGAAACCCCCAGCTGAGGCAGTCCCGCGGGCCGGGAGAGCATGAGTTGTTTGGTGTACGGATGTTGCGGATCATCGCGCAACTGATCGGGCACGCCGGTCTCGACGATCAGTCCTTCTTTCATCACCGCGATGCGATCGCAGACTGCGGCCGCGAGATCCAGGTCGTGGGTAACGAATAACATCGCCATGTCTCGCTCGCGGCGCGCGTCGTCAAGGATCGCCATGACCTCGGCCTGGGTGGTCACGTCGAGGGCTGTCGTGGGCTCATCGGCGAGCATGAGAGTCGGGTTGCCCGCGATCGCTCCGGCAATGACTACGCGCTGCAGCATCCCTCCGGAGAGCTGGTGCGGATACGAGCGCAGCACGCGATCGACCTGGTCGATGCCGACTTGCTCGAGCAGTTCGCCGGCGCGAAGCGCCGCCTCGGCGCGCGGCATCCGCTGAGCATCGTGCATTCCCTCAATGAGGTACTCCCGCACGGCGAGAACCGGGTTCAGCACGGCGTGCGGGTTTTGGGCAATCATCGAGACATCGTTGGCGCGGAACAGCCGAAGTGCCTCCCCAGACAGGCTGCGAACATTGACGCCACCGAGCTCGATCTGCCCCGTCACGGTCGCGCCGACCGGCTCGATCTGAAGAATAGTGCGCAGCGTCATCGACTTGCCGCTACCGGACTCACCTACCAGGCCGACCGCCTCGCCGCGCGCGACACTCAAGGACACACCGCGAAGGATGTCGATCTGGGAGCTGCCAGCACCGAGATGTAGGGAGAGGTTCTGGATGTCGAGCATCAGCGAGTCCTTCCTGCCGCGGCTCGTCCACCGAGCTTCTCGCCGACGTAACCGAACGCGGCAACGGTGAGAACGATGCTGAGTCCCGCGATGATCGATTCGGCGGGGTAGCCCTTGAGCAGGGACTGCTGGCCACTCGAGACCATGAGTCCCCAGTCCGCTTGCGGAGGTTGAACTCCGAGGCCGAGGAACGATAGTGCGGCCAACTCGATCATGGCGAAACCGAAGTTGATCGTCGCTCCCGTCACGATCAGGGGAGCCACGTTGGGAAGCAAGTGTCGACCGGTGATGGTCACGCCGGAGATTCCTTGCAACTGCGGTGAGCTGACGTAGGGCAGGTTGCGCTCGCGCAGTGCGGTGCTGCGGATGATCCTCGCCGTGTACGGGATGTAGGCGACCGCGAGAGCGAGGGCGGCCGTGGTCTGGCTGGGCCCGAACACCGCGATGGCAAGCATCGCAAGAAGCAGGTTGGGGAAGGCGAACAGTAGGTCGAGCAGGCGGCTGATGAACGCATCCACGTACCCGCCCCACCACACGCTGATGAGGGCGA
>Ga0247807_10001797_pt1 | contig 12271 bp, 11 predicted proteins | sample UWRJL074202C1_FD_179931 | JGI IMG/M metagenome (GOLD analysis project Ga0247807, IMG submission 179931) | Plant litter microbial communities from Arlington Agricultural Research Station in Wisconsin, United States - UWRJ-L074-202C-1 | ecosystem: Environmental > Terrestrial > Plant litter >...
AGGCGTTGCTGGACGCGTTTTCAATGCGCGAAAAACTGGGAGATCTTACAGGTAAAAAAATTGCGATTATTGGAGATATCACGCATTCCCGAGTTGCACTGTCCAATATATTTTGTCTTCAAAAATTAGGTGCAGAGGTTATGGTTTGCGGCCCGGCTACGTTAATTCCAAAACATTTGGGCGAACTTGGTGTTAAAATCAGTCATAACGTAAAAGAAACATTGCAATGGTGCGACGTAGCGAATGTGCTGCGTATTCAGCTGGAAAGACAACAGATTAAATATTTCCCTTCCCTGCGCGAATATTCGCTTTACTTTGGAATTGACAAGGCTATGCTCGATGATCTGAACAAAGAAATTGTGCTGATGCATCCTGGTCCCATCAACCGCGGCGTTGAACTAACTTCCGACGCTGCTGATTCGAAGCATTCTATTATCTTAAATCAGGTTGAAAACGGAGTGGCCGTGCGGATGGCCGTACTGTATTTGCTGGCACAGCAATAAATCAGACAAAAACGTTTATTGAGTGCTCACAAAACGCTGGGTCTAAATCCATTACAGGATATTCTGTCAACTATACTGAACAGGCCTGCTATTTTTTTTATTTAAAAATTTCATAGATTTTCTTCAAAATATAATATCTCCAAATCAAAATTATATATTTGCCATAGTATGCATGCATAACATTTTCAACAAGCGGTTCTAAATTATGGCGGATTATGAGATGTTAAATATTTCAGTCGACAAGCATATTGCTCATGTCAAATTCAATAGGCCGGAAAAAGCCAATGCGCTGAATGACCTGGCCTGGAAAGAACTAAAAGATGTCTTTGAAAATCTTGATACACAAGAAGAAGTCCGCGTCATCATTTTAAGCGGAGAAGGCAAACACTTTTGTTCCGGTATAGACCTGTCGCTGCTTTCCGGTATCACCAAATCAGATGAAGCCTGTGGAGCAAGATTTCGGGAAAAATTACGTGCACAAATCCTGAATTTACAATCTTCGGTTTCTTCAATCGAAAAATGCAGTAAACCTGTCTTAGCAGCGATTTCAGGAGGATGCATTGGGGCCGGTTTGGATATAGCCAGCGCGTGTGATATGCGTTATGCAAGCGACAACGCTTTTTTTACCATCAAAGAAATCGATATGGGGATAGTTGCCGACCTCGGAACCTTGCAACGTTTGCCCAAACTTATTCCTGACGGCATCATGCGCGAAATGGCGTTCACCGGGAAAAACATTTTCGCACAGGAAGCCGAGACAATCGGATTGGTGAATAAATATTTTGATAACAATGAAAGTCTGATGTCAGCTGTTTTTGAAATTGCGGTCAGCATAGCTTCTAAATCACCGATATCTGTCAGAGGTACCAAGCACATTTTAAATTATAGCCGGGATCATTCCATTGCTGACGGACTGGATTATATGGCTACCTGGAATGCTGCCATGCTGCTTTCAGAAGATCTAAATGAGGCGCTTGAAGCGAAACAAGAAAAAAGGCAAGCCACTTTTAGAAACTAAACATTCGGTTAAGGGTTAACGATCTCTTACCGTCAACCTCTTAACGGCACCGGCCTCCCGGCATTCACCTTTTAACCATTACATCTTACAACAAATCGAAAAGCTCATATGCAGTACAAAGAAGGAATGCTTCGTGACGACGCCTTGGATAATAAAACGATCATTATTACGGGCGGAGGAACAGGTTTGGGAAAATCCATGGCAACATATTTCCTGAAACTGGGCGCCAACATCGTGATTTGCAGCAGAAGAATTGAAGTTCTTGAAAATACGGCTAAGGAATTACAGGAACTGACCAGAGGAAAAATAATAGCGGTGGCCTGCGACGTAAGAAAAACAGAACAAATTGAAAACGTAATCGCCAAAGCAATTGAAGAATTCGGAAGCGTTGACGGGCTTGTCAATAATTCGGCTGGTAATTTTATAAGTCCGACAGAACGGCTTTCCTACAAAGCAGTCGATACGGTTGTGGACATCGTTTTACGCGGAACGTATTATTTTACCCTTGCTCTTGGCAAATACTGGATTGAAAATAAAATTAAAGGAAATGTGCTTAATATTTCCACAACCTACGCCTGGACCGGTTCCGGATGGGTTGTTCCTTCGGCCATGGCCAAAGCCGGGGTTTTAGCTATGACAAAATCGCTTGCTTTTGAATGGGCTGATCATGGTATCAGATTAAACGCGATAGCACCTGGCCCGTTTCCTACAAAAGGTGCATGGGACAGGCTTTTCCCGGAAGAACTGGCAAAAAAATTCTCTTTTGAAAACAGAATTCCATTGCAGCGCGTTGGTGATCATCAGGAACTTACCAATCTGGCAGCGTATCTCATTTCAGATTTTTCTTCATTCATGACCGGCGAAGTAATCACTCTGGATGGAGGTGAAGTTTTGGCAGCAGGACAGTTTAATTTTCTTAAAGAAGTGTCGGATGATCAGTGGGATGCGATAGAAGATCAGATAAAAAATGCCAATCGCGAGAGTAAGAAATCAGAATAATAATTTTCTTACGGTTTTATTGGGTAATTTTGCGTCTTCGTTCGTTATTTAACAAATGATGAAAATATGTATATGAGAACTACATTAGGACTATATCTTTCTTTGCTATCCGTGCTGTTGATTTCAGGATGTTCTTCATCCAGTAAAATCTCGAAGCCTTTACCGGAAGCCAGGGTTCATGGAACAGATCAGCAGATTACCGGTCCCGCCGTAAACGCGGAGCCTTCCCTGGTGTCTATTCAAAGCAAATATTTGTTGAAGGACACTTCACTTGTTAAGGTCTTTTTGTACGTTGATGCCTTTCGCGGCAAGGATCCGATTACGGTCGAGGATTTTTCAAAAATATACAATCTGAATTATGTAATTTATTCGGACTACGGAACGCGGGATAGACTTGGCTACGGAAACGTAAAGCTGGACCCTTCCAACGTGAGCCAGGTTGGAAATAAAATTGTAATTAATTTCGAAATAAAAAGCCCTAATAAGGACAATGGCGTTTTGCTGAGCGAAATAAGCCAGATGGGAACTTTGAAAAAAGTGCTTAACGATCTTACAATACGCTTCAAAAAACAGTCAACCAGCGAATTATACGGCATTTATACTGCCGGGAACAGAGAACCTTTACAAAGGCATTATATCAATGCCAATGAGGCTTTTGCTGTTAAGCGTTTGACAGAAAGCAGCAATCAGCTGCATGTATTTTATTATGGGCATAGTTTCGAAGCGGCAGGTTCACCTATGAATACGGCGCCAAAAACTGTTTCGAAATCACTGGAAGTTGACAGCTCGTTTACAATCAATTCCAATGAAACTTTACGTTTTGAGAAGGAAGGCTTGTACAATATCTTCTCGGATACAACCCAATCAGAAGGAATGGGACTGTTGGTAGTGAATGAAAGGTATCCTAAAATGACGCATCCCGATGCGCTTCTTGGGCCATTACTTTACATGAGCACCAACAATGAGATTAATGAAATAAAGAAAGCGGAAGATTATAAAAAAGCGCTTGACAAATATTGGCTTACGTTAATGAACGGCAACGTACCTTTGGCCCAGCAATCAATCCGTTCGTTTTATGGAAGAGTTGAAGAAGCTAACCAGCTTTTCACTACTTACAAAGAAGGGTGGAAAACGGATAAAGGGATGATCTATATTATTTTAGGTCCCCCGGATAAGGTGCAGCGCAGCAAAGACCGCGAAGTGTGGACATTCGATCAACGCGGTAATGCACAGAATGTAAATTTTACTTTTAATCGCAGAAATAATCAATTTGTGGATGATCATTATGAACTGGTCCGGTACGCCGAATATCAGCCCATCTGGTATCCAGTAGTAGAAGCATGGAGAAACGGAACTATACGGTAAGAAAACCCGCCCCAAGACAGTCCCAGGCCGATATGGTTTTTGGTACACAGTCTGTACTTGAAACCCTTCGTTCAGGAAAAGAGATCGAAAGATTGTTCATTCAAAGAGAGTTAGGCCTTTCTGAAATTGAAAAATTAGCAAAGGAACTAGGCGTTCCGTATCAGCGTGTACCGGTTGAAAAGCTGAACCGCGTAACCCGGAAAAATCACCAGGGTGTGGTTGCATTTGTGTCGCCTATTCAATATATGCCTTTGCACAATGTGCTAACGCAGGTTTATGAAGAAGGAAAAGTGCCTCTGCTGTTGTTGCTTGACCGTATCACAGACGTAAGGAATTTCGGCGCTATTGCACGTACAGCGGAATGCGCAGGCGTGCAGGCGCTGATCGTCCCGATGAAAGGCGGCGCTCAGATTAATGCAGATGCGATGAAAACTTCATCCGGAGCATTAAATTTCCTGCCTGTTTGTCGTGAACCAAATTTGTATGAGACGCTTCTTTATTTGAGAAACAGTGGGTTGCAAATTATCGCCTGTACAGAAAAAACAGAAAAATCACTTTATGATATCGATTTTTCGATTCCAACGGTAATTATCATGGGATCTGAGGAAGACGGTATTTCCAAAGAATTTCTTCAACTGGCAGACAGCGGTGCAAAAATTCCATTGATCGGACATGTTGAGTCGTTAAATGTTTCCATTGCAAGCTCTATTGTTTTATATGAGGCAGTTAGGCAACGAGTTGTTAAACCAGTTTGAGCTTAATATTTTTACAATAATAAAATATGAAACAGAGCCATTTTTGATAAATCAAGAAATGTAGCTCTAGCTGGGAATGTATTAAATATAAACTTTGTTTATATTTGTGAAACACCTGAACCGGCATTGGATTGCAACTCCTCTAAGCACGTCAGGTGTTTTTTTGTAATGAATCCAGATTTATAGATTCTGTAATTGAGTAAAGAAAGAATTTTTTCTGTACGGTAAACTGTACATTAAAATAGGCGGTGATACCGCCTATTTCTGTTTCAAAGTAATGATATCCAATAATGTGTTCCTTGGGATGAGTTTGATATTCAGTGTATCCAATGTATTCAGCTTCAAATAGTGCTTTTTCTAACCCGAATATTATTAGTTCGACTTTTTCCTGATACCGTTTGAATGGCTGATTAATGCATTCTTTGATGCCGGAAATATTGAATTTAATTTCTGCATTCAATTCTTTTCGGTAGACACCTATCCCCTTCTCTATCAATTCAGCTTTGACTCTTTCCTTGGCTTCTTTCCGTAAAAGATTTAGATGCATTTATTCAATCGTAAAAATATAACTTAACAAAGGCACTTTTCGAACACCTTGTTAAAGTATTCTTTTATGACTCCTCAAAACGATTCTTTATCCTGCCTGAAATTCTTCATAATCCACCCACCTCCTACTACGTCGTCGCCTTCATAAAAAACCGCAGCCTGGCCAGGAGCTACTCCATTCACGCCGTCGTGGAAATGTACTTTTATTTTGCCAGGTTCGTCAGGAATTAACGTTGCAGGCGTTCCGTCATGTTTGTAACGCACTTTTGTTACTGTTTCCAATGGCTTTGCAAGACCATCATATTTTTGCCAGTTCAGTTTGCCAACCACCATTCCGTCACGAAACAGATCTGGTAAATCTCCCAGAACAACCTCGTTTGTATCTTTTCTTACTTCGGTAACAAAAACGGGCCTGCCCAATGCAATGCCCAATCCTTTGCGTTGGCCAACGGTATAAAATGGGTAACCTTCATGTTTCCCAACTATTGTTCCGTCTTCATACACAAAGTTACCTCCTGCGACTTCCGCCTCAAGTCCGGGAATACGACGTTTCAGAAAACCCCGGTAATCGTTATCCGGAACGAAGCAAATTTCGTAGCTCTCCGCTTTGTTTACCAAATCAATAAAGCCGCGTTCCCGAGCCATATCCCGAATTTCGCTTTTGTGTAAAAATCCCAATGGCAATTTGGTTCGGCTCAGACTTTCCTGAGAAACACCCCAAAGCACATAACTTTGATCTTTCCAGCTGTCAATGCCTTTTGATACGTAATAACGGCCATCATTAAACTGCATATTGGCATAGTGCCCGGTTGCAATAGATTCACAATCAAGCCGGTCAGCGCGTTTCAAAAGTGCATCCCATTTGATATGCGTATTGCACAGAACACACGGATTAGGCGTGCGGCCTTCCAGATATTCTCCTGTAAAATGATCAATTACATAATCGCCGAATTCGGCACGGATATCCAGAATATAATGGGGAAAGCCGAGTTCGACCGCGATACTTCTTGCGTCGTTAATAGAGTCAAGTGAGCAGCACCCTGTTTCCTTTTTAGACCCGCCACTGCTGGCGTAATCCCAGGTTTTCATGGTCATGCCAATGACCTCATAACCTTGTTCATGTAACATGACAGCTGCCAGGGAGCTGTCAATGCCGCCGCTCATAGCGACTAATATTCTTCCGTGTTTGCTCATTTGCGTAATCCGCGAAGGTTGAATGCCTTCCGATTTTGGTTTATTTGAAAAATCGTAACAGCTGATTTCAGCTGAATGGTTCCGCAAAGGTAGGGATAAGTTGCAACAATTGCCCGGTTCGTCCCATTATCACCTAAGCATTCACCTGCCTGATCACATTCTTGATATTCAGCTCAATAATATCAGTCATACTTTCACAGTGGTCGTAGGTCGAATCTTTGTAATGTTTCGCCAGACCGGAACTCAGCAGATGAATATTTTCTGCTGTTGAAATTTTGTCTTTTTTTGAAACGTCCCGCAATTCCTTCAAACGATATCTTTCGCTTCGGGCCTGGTACATGATGGAAGATTGTTCCTCCTGCTGGTATTGCAGCACCGTTTTATCAGTCAGATATTCCATGGCAAGTTCTACATAAGGAAGGTTTTCCTTAAAAAACTGGGGCATATACACTTTCAGGTTTCCCTCATAAAACTGCTGATCGAAATCAATCGCTCTTAGCCTAAATTGAAAATCGTCGAAATCAGGCGTGATCTGCATGACAAAATTGTATGACCGCATATCTCCAAGAAGCGTGATCATACACCGTTCGTTAAATTTCACAAACTCTTTGGCAATGCGGATCGGATTGTAATCGGTATGCCCTAAACGTGTCTGCGCAAAAACGTCGCCTGGAATTCCTGCAATATGCTCTTCTATCAAAGTATCGCCATCCACCAGATAATTTACCTGATTCGGTGAAAAAATTTCCTCCAATTCCAAACCGTAAATCCGGGAGGCGTCGGCTTTTTTAACATAAAAATAATCGTAAATATCATTCAGACGGTTCACGATTTTAATACGAAACGGATTGGAGTTACCAAACTTGCAATAATCAATACGCTCAATATATTTGTGTTCCACGATACGCAGATTACCAGAAGCTTTTAACATCGCATAGGCCTTTTTCAAACCGTTGTGCAGCCTGTCTATTTCATGTGACGGGTACAAAGGACTTTCCCAAAGCGTATCTTTTCCAAATTTATCGGATATGGGAAACGACTCATAATAATTAAGCAAATCGTAGTAACCCACAGGAAGTTTTGCATCTCTTTGGTATAAACGCAAATATTTCCTCAACTCCGCACTCACCGGATAAATCGGCTTTTTCATCAGAATTTTTACATCCCCTACTTCCATTCAAATCAAATTATACGATTTTGAAAAATTTGTGGTTAATATCAAACGCCATGTTTCAATAATATCTCATCAATTCAAATTGAGAGTAAAACCTCTGCGAAACTCTGCGATTCTACTCCCCTAACTCCGCGTTTAAACCAAATTACATAAATTTTATCGGAATTACTCATGATCCCGGAAAGCACCTTTTGACAATACTAACTTTATCTTTACCAAATAATATAAAGAAAACAATTTAACTGCTCCCTGAAATTGACAAATGATAAAAAAGGGTTGTATGGGCTTGTAATCTGTGGCGGAAAAAGCACCCGAATGGGTTCGGACAAAAGCGCACTTATTTACCATAAAAAACCGCAACGGGATCATGTTTATGAAATGCTAAAAAACATATGCGAAAGGGTATTTTTTTCTTGCAATAAAGATCAGATCAGTAGTTTCCCGTCTTCCTCACCTATTTTGCCTGATTTGGAAAAATACGAAAATATCGGCCCAATGGCCGCCTTACTAACTGCTTTTTCAGCATATCCGGACTGTGACTTTTTGGTTGTTGCTTGTGACTACCCATTGCTTACAACACAAGATCTAGAAGCATTTTTGCAGTCAATTGACGTAAATAAAATTGCGGCAGCTTTTTATAAGAAAGATAACTCAGTTTATGAGCCGTTAATCGCCTGGTATTCCAAAAGATCGTTTATTGAGATTCAGCGTATGTATGAATATGAACAATATTCTTTGCAACATTTCCTGAAAGAGCAAGACGCTTTAAAATTCGAATCTCTCAAACCTGATAATATAAAAAGCATAGATACTCCCCAGGAATACCGGATTACCAAAAAAGCGATCGATCGCCTAAATCTTTTATAGAATTCAAATGCAGAAAAAATCAGTTAAACATATTAAAATTAAAAAAGTAAGTGTTCACGGTATTGTTGACACTGAGGATCAGCTGGCGGTTGAAGAACCCCTTGAAATTCAGTTAAAATTTGGTCCGAAAATCAATCAAACTAAGAAAAGCATTTCGGTCACCATGCGAACTCCCGGAAATGACGAAGAATTAGCAGCCGGCTTTTTATTCACGGAAGGTATCATAACGCACGTCAATCAGGTTGAAGAAGTAAAACCGGATGCTTTTGAAGAAAATAAAATCGCGGTTAAATTATTTGAAAATGCACTTCCAAAACTCCAGACTTCTGAGAGAAATTTTTACACAACTTCAAGTTGCGGTGTTTGCGGGAAGTCGAGTATTGATGCCATTAAAACGGTTTCTGTTTATCAAAATGAAGAAGATGAAGTGGAGATACGAGCGGATTTTTTTTATGAATTACAGGCAAAACTGGCAAAGCAACAGGAAGTTTTTAAAAGTACAGGAGGCCTGCATGCGTCTGCTTTGTTTGATTTGAACGGCAATTTTCTGATCCTGCGGGAAGATGTCGGCAGGCATAATGCTTTGGATAAAGTAATTGGTGCTTCATTTTTAAACGAAAATTTACCATTAAAAAACGTGGTACTACTTTTAAGCGGACGCGCCAGTTTCGAGCTCATTCAGAAAGCAAGCATGGCCGGAATCAGGATCATTGCCGCAATTGGAGCGCCATCGAGCCTTGCATTGGAACTTGCAGAAAGCTTTGGCATCACATTAATTGGTTTTTTAAACAAAGAAAAATTCAACATCTATTCGGGAAGCCAGAGAATTTTAGTTTAAAGTTTTTAAGTTCAAAGCGAAAACAGCATGAAAATAAGGATTCAGGGAAATTCAATTAGAATTAGATTATCAAAAACCGAAGTAGATATCTTGGCTAACATAGGCTTTCTGGAAGATCAAACTTCGTTTGGAAATACGTCATTTTTTTATTGCCTAAAAAGTAAGTCGGACCAGTCTGCACTTTCGGCAACTTACGAAGATCACAAAATAACGATGTACGTGCCGGAGGAATTCCTGTTAAACTGGCCGGACAATAACATTGTAGGTTTTGATGCAAATATGCCTGTAAGCGAAACAGACACGTTATATCTTCTACTGGAAAAGGACTTCAAATGTCTGGACAACGTAAATGAAGACCAGTCTGACAACTTCGAAAATCCGAAAAAAACCTGTTAATGATGCACAACAACTCACCACAATCCGAAAATCCTGAGGAATTCACAGGTTTAAAACGTGGCAAAATAAAAACAATCGCGGCCGGAATTCCGGCAGTTGTTTCCAGTATGGAAAAAGTGGTTGGTGAAGCAGGTTTTGCAAGAGGAATGAAAGCACTTTGGAGCCTCAACAAAAAAGGAGGTTTTGATTGTCCCAGCTGTGCCTGGCCGGATCCCGACGACGAGCGCTCGGGCGTTGCAGAATATTGCGAAAATGGTGCCCGAGCCGTTGCGGAAGAAGCCACAACGAAAAAACTGACTGCTTCTTTCTTTGCTGAAAATGCAGTAAACGATTTGGCAAAGTTGTCGGATTATGAAATTGGCAGCAAAGGACGCGTGGCAGAACCGATGTTTTTGCCAAGAAACGCAACGCACTACCAGCCAATTTCGTGGGAAACTGCTTTTGAAAAAATAGCATTTTCATTAAAAAATCTCGCTTCGCCGGACGAAGCAATCTTTTACACCTCCGGCAGGACAAGCAACGAAGCGGCATTTTTATACCAGCTTTTTGTGCGCCAGTTTGGCACCAACAATTTGCCCGATTGCAGCAATATGTGTCATGAAAGCAGTGGCGTTGCCTTGGGAGAGTCGTTGGGAATCGGCAAAGGTTCGGTGAAACTGGAAGACTTTTATGAAGCCGAAGTTATTATTATTTTAGGCCAAAATCCCGGGACCAATCATCCGCGGATGCTCACGGCATTGCAAAAAGCCAAAGCAAACGGAGCCAGAATTATCTCGGTGAATCCACTGCCTGAAACCGGATTAATGGGTTTCAGCAATCCGCAGACCGTAAAGGGAGTTCTGGATATTGACACCAAACTCACCGACCTTTTTCTTCAGGTAAAAATTAATGGTGATATGGCTTTGCTGAAAGCCATACAGATGTTGCTGCTTAATGAAGAAGAAAAAAATCCCGGCTCGGTTCTTGATCTTGATTTTATAGAAAAAAGCACTCTTGGAATTACTGATTTTAAAAGACATATAAGGGACCAAAATCTCGAAGAACTGAGTAAAACGTCCGGTATTTCCTTGGATCAGATTAATGAAGCGGTTGACATCATTAAGAACAAAAATAAAATTATTGCCTGCTGGGCGATGGGATTGACGCAACATAAAAATGCGGTGGATACAATCAAAGAGGTGGTAAACCTGCTTTTATTGAAAGGAAGCATTGGCAAACCTGGTGCCGGAACTTGTCCTGTGAGAGGCCACAGCAATGTGCAGGGAGATCGAACCATGGGGATCTATGAAAAACCATCCAAGGCTTTCCTGAAAAAAATCGAAGAAAATTTCCATTTCTTTCCTCCTCAAAACCATGGTTGTGACGTGGTTGAAAGCATAAAGGCAATGCATTCAGGCAAGGCTTCGGTGTTTTTTGCCATGGGCGGCAATTTTCTTTCAGCCACGCCTGACACGGAGTTTACGGCAGAAGCACTGCGAAAATGCAGGCTAACGGTTCACGTTTCCACAAAGCTCAACCGCAGTCATTTGGTACATGGTGAAGAAGCCATTATTTTGCCATGTTTGGGAAGAAGTGATATCGATATGGTAAATGGAGAAAATCAATTCGTTTCCTGTGAAAATTCCATGGGTGTCATTCAGTCATCCAAAGGAATTTTAAAGCCGGTTTCAGACCATTTACTTAGTGAGCCAATCATCGTTTGTCGTTTGGCGAAGGCTGTTTTTGGAGATTCCGGTCCGGTCAACTGGTACAAGTACGCGGCGCATTATGACCATATCCGTGATGATATTGAGAAAACAATTCCGGGTTTTGAAAGCTACAATGAACGCGTCAGGATTCCAGGAGGATTTTATTTGCCAAATGGTAATAGAGAAGGAACTTTTGATACCGAATCGGCAAAAGCGCATTTTAATATTGCTCCGATCGCCACCTTGTTCATGGAAAAAGACGATTTAATGATGATGACCATTCGAAGTCACGATCAGTTCAATACCACCATTTATGGCCTTAATGACAGATATAGGGGCATTTATAATGAAAGAAGGGTGATATTGATGAATGAAAATGATATAGCAGACCGCGATTTGAAAGACGGCGATGTGGTTGATCTAGTAAATACCTTTGGTGGAATCGAGCGGGTCGCGAATAAATTTGTTGTGATCAAATATCCGATCCCTCAAGGTTGTTCGGCCACATACTTCCCTGAAACCAATGTGCTGGTGCCAATAACCAGTGTGGCAGATAAAAGCAATACGCCTACTTCCAAACAGGTAATTTTGAAAGTACGTAAACATACGGATGCTTTGTGTTGATCTTAACTTAACATTAAGCTCATACAGCGTGTCCCAAAATGAGCTAACTTTCGAAACTTAAACCATTAATTTTTCACGCAGAAAAAAATTAAATGAAAAAAAATATTCTGTTGCTCGCAGCAAGCTTTCTTTGCCTGGTTACTTTTGAAAGTATGTCACAAAACAAAAATAAAGTTATTGCCCATCGTGGCGCTTGGAAAAATACCGGCGCTACGGAGAATTCGATTGCTGCATTGGAAAATGCGATTAAACTGGGATGTTACGGAAGTGAATTTGACGTACATATGTCGGCCGACTCGGTTTT
>Ga0247807_10001799_pt1 | contig 12267 bp, 11 predicted proteins | sample UWRJL074202C1_FD_179931 | JGI IMG/M metagenome (GOLD analysis project Ga0247807, IMG submission 179931) | Plant litter microbial communities from Arlington Agricultural Research Station in Wisconsin, United States - UWRJ-L074-202C-1 | ecosystem: Environmental > Terrestrial > Plant litter >...
CGACTTGCGTGGTGCGAGAAAGCGACTCTGTAAAGATCTCCCATACCGAAGGGCCCAAAGACTCAATTACTTCCGTATCCTGAATTAAGTCGACTCTAGAATCGCTTCTTATCTCTTCCTCTGACTCCTCCTCAACTGAAGGCACTGGAGACATGGCAACATGCCTTCTAGGCGCTGTTCTGCGAGCCCCAAAGCCCGAACTCAATTCTCCGAGAGCCAGGTCGTCGACGGATGAGGAGTCTAATTTGGCTTGCATATTGAGGTCACTTTCCAAAGAGAACGTTTCGTTGTATTCTACCGAGAGTGGTGTATCTAAGTTCCTCTGGCGCGTACGACGGCCACGAACACTGGAAACCAGGCTACCGACACGACCTTGAAAAGGTTAGTAGAAGTTTGCATAGAGAGAAAAACTCTACTTACTGGTACTTGCTTCTTCCTCCTCGTCCTCCTCTGTGACATTGTGAAGCTTTGTGCCAAGAATATCTTCCAGGATATCTTCGTGAGATTCTTTGCCTTCATTCGCATGTATCTGTGCTGGACGTACTTCATTATTTGTACCATAAGCAGTTGTACCTTTGGTTCCGACTTTGGGCAATTTGGATTTGGATTTCGATGTGCTTGTAGTTGATTTTGGGGCCCGGGCATTTCGTTTCGCTGGAGTACTAGCTAACATGGAATGCGTTACAGATGAAGTATCTCCACCTAGGTCGCTCGCACCTTTGCTTGTAGCGCGGGTGGATCGTCTGGTAGACATGGTAGTGGGTACTTTGGAGACGGTGCTCAAGTGTGAGTTTGAGGGAGAAGGGTTGGGCTTATTGGAAGAAGGTCCAATGTCGACGTTGGGTTCTGTATGTGTTACGTAGTTAGCAAAGGAACTCAACTCAATTGGGTCAAAGGTTACCAACTTGCGGAAAGGTTTTGGTCGCTTCTAGAGAGAGACGACTTAGCCATCATGCACAGCTTGTATTAAGATGAAGAGCCAGAAGGGAAAGAGTTTGGAGAGTAGGGTCTTATGTGTATGACATGAGGGCTTGTGTGAGCTAGTGGAGAAAATAGGAAGACTTACTATTGTGAAGGAAGTCAATTGACCTGTCGACCCCAGCCTCTTCAAACAGTTACAATATGAGAGAACAATAGCACTGCAAGCTCTGATCCAATATGGAAATTACGCGTACCAGAAGACAGCCCAGTCAATTCTTCATTAGGTGGTGCATGGATGAGGTTTTTGGAGCTTGTGAGGTATTGTGATAATGTCGGGCGCAAGTTGATTCTTCTGGTGTTGAGATTCAAGGTACAAAGACAATGACAAGAGTAGCCGGACAAAGACGCGTTTATTTACAGATAAAGAAAAGGCTGGTAACGGAGCAAGGCAAAAGCCTTTTCAGAGCGAAAATGGCGAGTGACAGATATTGAGGTTTAGAGGAGCGATTACCCAGCACTGTACAGTACAGTACTTTGTGAAGTATGTGACTTGAGATCAATTCTAAGCTCATCGCAGACGCGATCTGAGGGGAGCTTTTTTCCTACGGCAGCAAGATCCCTGTTTTGCCGGGCGGCCAGACTGAACTCCCAGTATTGATTATAGCGCTAACCCCACGATAACATAAGCATCGCTATGTTCCGTTCCATGACTGTGGTATTGCTTCTATTACGACGTAGGAACTGGGAATAGCTGCACTCCTTCACGGCCAACGGTGTGTGCGTCAAATACCAGTACTTGCATGTAAAAAGTCTCCGAGGCAGATGGTACGGTTATGTGGCGGTCCACCATTACATTGCCAACAACAGCTGTTCCAAGCTGCTCCCCTGAAAATAAGAGCGCGCGCGCCCTTTAGCTTCCCGACATTGATACATTGCCCCTCCACTCTCCACATCCCCATTTCTCTGACTCCCTTTTCTCTGCCTACCATCCCTATCTATCCAGTCTCGCTGTTTCATTACTGAGTGACCGTATCAAGCGATCTCATCGAAGCCTCTCAGCAAAGTTATTATGGCCGTGGGAACCGTCCTCATCACTGGGTAGGTCTCAATTTTGAACGGAGGACCCCGCCGTCAGCTCTCCTGCAGATGAAAAATAATGAGGGGTTGCTAATATACCATTGATGCACAGAGGAACTGGCTACATTGGCTCCTTCACCACCCTTGCTCTTCTCCAGCATGGCTATGAAGTTGTGATTGTTGACAGTCTCTACAACTCCTCCAAGGTCTCTCTTGACCGCATAGAATTGCTCTGTGGAAAACGGCCAACATTTTACCAAGTAGATGTCACGGACGAGGAAGGACTGGAGAAGGTGTTTGCAGCACATCCTAAGCTCGACAGTGTCATTCACTTCGCAGCTCTCAAGGTATTTCTACCTGAGTTTCTGGCTTTAATACATACTGATTTGCGCTAGGCAGTAGGAGAATCCTCTGTGAACCCTCTCGAATACTACCGCGTCAATGTTGGAGGAGCCATCACCCTGCTTCGCGTTATGAAAAAGCACAATGTCTGCAACATTGTCTTCTCTTCATCCGCAACGGTCTATGGCGATGTCACAAGAATCCCCAACATGATCCCAATTCCAGAACATTGCCCAATAGGCCCCACCAACCCATACGGACGCACTAAGAGCACAATCGAACTGGTCATTGAAGACTTCATAAATGCGCAACGGACCAATCTGAAGAAGGATGGCAAGCCATTTGAGCAGTGGAATGGTGCCTTACTGAGATACTTCAACCCTGGTGGTTCACACCCAAGTGGTATTCTGGGCGAGGATCCACTGGGTGTTCCATTCAACCTCTTGCCGTTGCTAGGCCAAGTCGCAACTGGACAAAGGGAGAAGCTATTTGTCTACGGAGATGGTGGGACTCTCCCTTCTGCTATGTATTCTCGAGCTAACCTGAACAGACTACCCATCGAGAGATGGCACCGCAATCCGTGACTACATTCACGTCGTCGATCTGGCCAAGGGCCACTTGGCTGCCCTCAATCACCTACGAGAGAAGAATCCCGGTGTCCGGGCTTGGAACTTGGGATCAGGACGTGGATGCACAGTGTTAGAGATGATCGCTGCTTTCAGCAAGGCTGTGGGCAAACCACTCAACTACGAGGTTGTGGAGCGAAGAGCTGGAGATGTGCTTGATCTAACCGCCAACCCTACCAGAGCAAATGAGGAGTTGAACTGGAAGACGGAGCTTACCCTGGAGGATGCCTGTGAAGATCTTTGGAGATGGGTTAGCAATAACCCTCAAGGATACCGCCAAGAGCCACCGGCAGCTCTGCTTGAAGCTGTGAAGAAGTCTAGAGCTGAGTAGGTGCGTAATTTAGAACAGATCACATAGACTTGAAAATGCCAGCACTTCAAATGAGCGTTCATTTCATAGCCGACATGCATTGCCTTCTTTCCACTCCCCCAAGTTTCCTTCCGATGCTCCAACAGAAACCCTACTTTCCATTCTCAAAATCAAAGCAAACGCCCTTTTCCAATTATCACTGTTGTCATCGCATTGAACCCGTTAGGCTTTTTCTCTATGTATATTTTCGTGGCCACATGCATGAAATATTTTGTATTTGCAATGCAGACAATTGGGGTAATGGACATAAAATAGAAATGCGAACGTCATATTTGTGAAAGATGCCGTATGACGACGAAGTCAGGTTACTTAGTTTTATTTGGATTAATGTGATGGTTGTAACTACTTCGTCATTACTGATATCATAAATGCTCTGCCTATATCAAGCCAGCCTTCATGTCTTCAATAGCAGCTTACCAGTCGTCTTCCTAGACTCGATGTCTGTATGTGCCCTCGCGACATCTGCTAGAGGATATGTCTCATGAATCCTCACATTGATTTCTTTCTTGGCGATGAAGTCAAAGAGCTCCGCGCTATACTGCTCAAATTCCTCTCGGGTCTCAATATAGTTGAAAAGACGGGGCCGGAGTAGCTTCAAGTTCTTGCTGCCCAAAGCTGCAATTGAAAATGGAGGCACTGCACCGCTCTATAGCAATTCGACATTAGTATCATGACACATTGCAGCGACCAAGAACACATACCGAGTTACCGTAGCTAACAACAGATCCCTTACGTGCCACAACCTCGAGGTCATTTTGGAATTGATCTTTTCCCGTGCTGTCGTACACAACTCTTACTCCCTCTCCCCCCGTGATCTCCTTGACTCTAGCCACAACATCTTCATCTTTGTAGTTTACCGTCCACTCCGCTCCATTTTCGTGAGCAAGAGCAAGCTTCTCTTTTGTGCTACTTGTCCCAATCACCTTTGCGCCTACCGCTCTCAACAACTGCACCAGCAGCAGACCAACACCCCCGGCTGCAGCATGGACCAGTACCCAGTCTCCTTTTTGTACGTGATGTGCTTCGCGGATCAAAGTCAAAGCTGTGAGTCCCTGAAGCAAAGCAGCAGCAGCAATTCCTGGACCAATGCTCGATGGAATGGCATGAGCCTTGAGCGCCGGAACTGCAGTGTATTCGGCATATGCACCCATTTTCAAGAACACGACCCGATCTCCGACTTTGAGATTGTAAAAGTTTCCCGAGGGACCGACCGATACGATTGTGCCTTCTGCTTCATTGCCCAAGATTTCCGGTTTAGGGGAGGGATAGAGACCAGAGCGAAAGTACCTATGAACGTGTTAACCGGGAGCTTGAAACGGAGAAGGGCACAAACGTGTCAATGTAATTGATGCCAATGAAGTCATTCTTGACAAGAATCTCACCTTCCTTGGGAGTTGGCACTGGGAGGTCGGTTTTGTACTCTAAGACTTCGACACCACCAGTCTTCTCAACTAATATGCCCCTTTGCGTGGCAGGTATGGAAGCCATGCTGTACTTGCGGAGGTGGGAGTTTAATTGTCGGACACGGAAAGTGCTGCGAGAATTGGAGGTTAGAAGACGAGATGTGAATCGCAAGGACATTTATCAGGAAGTCTGCACAGCGTGGGCAGCTCCCTTCTTATAGCTCTACCTTAGACACGAGTATTTGTAATGTGATGGATTAGCTAAGTGTGCTAGCAACAAACATCACGCAATGTGTACCACAGTACGCCGACGACCCCACCCTACGCAACACAATTTGGGTCTAGTACCCCGCATCTGAAGCTGGAAGCTTTGTAAGGGTGCTGCAACAGAAAGATTGATGCCTAAGCAACATTTCTGATCCAGACTTTCTTTGTTGTTTCAAAGAAAAGCCATCCACTTCAGTGCTTTCTATATGTATACAGAAGTATATAGCTTTGTACCCATTATGGCAAAGCTTATAATTGCTACCTTTCAACATTTACTATGTTTAGGACCAGAACTTCAAATTTTGTATAGAATTTATATTGAGATTAGCACATGCAAGTAGTACTTAGCGGGCCTAAGACATTTGCTCGGCATGTTGTCTGATTATAACTATATCCCGATGCTGGAAAAGTCGATTCTCCATCTGGGCGTCACAAAAGCCCACCAACGCCAAACCAGTCGCATATCAGTACCATTGTATCTAATCCAAGGATTTCCGTATCTCATAATAAAGTGGTGTGTATCATCTTTCCATGAGGAGTGTTCGCTGTATCGATTGTTGTCACACAGGCTATTCCTAGAGTTCTTCTCATTCAAATGCCACCACCTTCGGTCAGGATATTAATATCTTCCCACTGAATAACAGATATGAGTCACTGACCACTTCGTCCAGGAGCAACCGAGTAGTTAATATCTTTTGTGCCTGCAATTTTAGCCTCTTTGCTCCGCTGCATGACTGCTCTCCATTTGAAGGTAACGAACGCAGCACCTCCGCCAAAGAAAGCTAGTAGTAGAAGAGGAGTACGCTGGCGTCTATGGAATGTCAGTTAGAATATGATAGCAAAGCCTCTAAAGTAGCTCAACAGTACTGCGCAAGTGGGAAGGTTGATAACTTACGAAAAGATGTTACCCTGCGTAATTCGCGCCATATCTCTTTTCTTTTTCTTTTCTTTCTTTTTGGCAGGGGTCGTAAATCTGTGCCAATGGCAAAGCTGTTTGTCTAGCTTGTACGTATGAGAAGAGCAATTGCTTTCACGCTTCTGAGATGTTCAGACGGGATTTGGTGAGCTCCAAATGGGCACGCGACGTTCTACTACAAATGTTGGGGAGCTTTCCCCAGTGCCACACGGGAAGTACGCCACAGTTTACCGAATCTCGGCCCGGCGCGGTTATCTGGATTTGACTAGGGGTAATCAACAACGACATAGTATAAACCTATTCTGCTGAGCTCAGGACCGTCGCGGGAATGCTGACACATCGTTGACGTGTAGCTGTAGAGATTTATACAATTGCCCTTCGGCGGGTACTATCAAGAGATTTGTAATTTTCTTTTACCCTGCTGATTACTTCAGTCGCATTCAAATGGAGATACGGCTTCAAAACAGTACCCGGTAAGCATTACAAGATTGGTATGACAACTTAGTTTAGAGGTGTGTTTGGATGTTTGGGCTGCTCAATCGTCAGTGTATTGTAGAAGTCTCCAAATGGACAAAATGCCCGCTAGTTATGACGACACATCTGCATAAGGTCAGCAACGACTTAATGCTTGTAATCAATCACTCTAACCATAATACATTCGATCACATACATCGACAACAAGCGGTCGATTGGAGCCTTTGTGTCATGTATATATATGTTGCCTGATTGTACCGCCTAACAGCAACCTGCATCACGTTTAACGTTACATAAGTGAGTTCAATAGTGCTTGAGGTCCTTGTCAGAGTAAGGCGGAATGGCATGGCTTTCTCACCCTTCGACAAGCATTCTTCTCGCTTGACATGTACTCCATATGAAGCGACCAGGGTAATATTGTATGGTAGAAGGATTGGGCTATACACCGAAGATGGGCGCCCAGAATGAGGGATATGCTGTCCGTGGCTTAAATGCACAAACGGATATGCCATAGCCCGATACAGGCAAAATGGTGGTTTTCTTCAGGGCCCGCAAAGCATGCATCGGTGCCATATATTTGGCTCGGGAAACTTCTGTCAAAATGGATGTCATTTGCAGCCAAGCGCCGCCGCTTATATTGAAGCTTACTTGGAGGTCACACAAAGAAACTTGTAGCCGCGCGCTTTGGCCTGCTGATGCGCTGCTCAAGGCTATCCTTCCTCTTCCAGCTTTATGCCCGCGAAGGATCAAGTCGGCATGCTGAGGTGCCGTGGCTGCTGCAGCTCGGGAGTAGAATGTTTACCGACCGATTTGTGTCCGAACTTTGAGCCTGGCACCATCTTTAAATGTTCCCCGATGCATGATCCCTATTCTGGCTGGGGATCTTGTGCTACATAGGGGCGGCGATGCCATAGAACCCTACACCAGAACTCGTGTAGATGTGTAATGCAAACGTACTCATGCATACTAATGGATGGTGATTGATGACTGAAGAATCTTCCTTGCAAGTCTTCAAGTGTGCAGCATGGATGTTTGAGCGTGAAAGATTTGGTGTTCAGGATGAAGAGTCTGGGTTTTGGCCCCCAAATTCGTCTAGATAATTGGAAGCCCTAGCTAGTCTTAGACCAAAGAAGTAATCGTCACCTCTTTATCAGCTCTGAAATTTATGAGTTTATCGTGCAAGAACACTATATTTAGCAAAAAGCCATTGCCACTGCAGGGGATATTTACTCTCTGGTTTCACCTAATCCTCCATCAGTATCTATATATCTAAGAATTTAGTATTTAGTCAAGCCTAATATATCTTGCTAAATGTACACCCAGTCATGTCCACAATCTACTTATGCCAGACTCCTCCGACATCTCATAATAAGAAGTAGATGGCTTTTTAGAACACATCAGCAAATACATCTTTTGGAGCATCAGCCAGGTCTTGAGTGCAGCCGAAACAATAGCCCAGTCGCTGGTGGTATCACGATTTTCGCTGAGATTTTTTTAGAGATGGTATCAACGAGAGTAAATGCGGCAGACTTATTGGCGCACATCAAGGTAACCCAGGAAGTATTGATTTGGTGACAATTCGCCGTCAATGATATCTAAGAGTCAAGTCAGAGATCGAAGGTAATACTGTAGATGACGGCGCCTCTCAAAGTCGTTACAATGCTGTGGAATGTAGATGGTCTTCGACCCCCCCCCTACTTTTAACTATGCTCTATACGATTCTACCAATAAAATCGCTAAACCTTATCCTTGTAATGTAAAATGATAAGAGATCGTTTGAATATGAAATTGGCTTGGTCCATAGGTGGCGTTGCCGGCATATGCTGTTGGAGGGTAGTCTATGGTACTCCATGGTACTCTAGCACTCAAAGTGGCACATGGTCATAACACACTCCACGTATACACACATCATCCAAATCTGAAGCGCCACTGGAAGTTTGATAGCCACAGGAGCAAGCTGTATATCGATACATAGAAGATGCGCAGATAAGCAGTTGCGAATCCCCTCTGAATTTTGTCCCCAAGTAAGGTTTTGGTGTTGCAAGATCAAATTATAGAGGCTAGCCAGTGGTGCTTTCTGCTATATTGTTGGAACTAAGTATGTGCTTCTAGAAGGTTTACGGAAGCAGGCACAATGCAACCCTCGATTGGATCTGAACAGGGCAGGGAGCACCCCCTGTGTTGCACTCAAAGGCCGTCGGTTACCAGAATATGAGTAGCAAACGGTCGGCAATTTGCCGACACATACATGGGGTAGAGAAAGAGTTATTGAAAAGAAGAGGGATGGAGCCAGTTACGGGGATTGGTCCTTATAGTGCTGTGGTCTGAAAACGGTCGGTGTTGTCCTTATGTGCCCCTTTAGGTGTCTCCGCGCTTCAGAAGCGCTAAACAATGTAACGAAGGGGCTAAGCACGTACGGTATATATTCCTCATCAGGGTTAGAAGCCTAAAACTCCTGTTGCTGAAGTGTCCTGTTGAATAGTTGGGAGATCTTTCCGCTTGTTGATAACGGCCGAAGTCACCCCTGCCAATATACACGTTGCTTCTACAAGCAACATGTTCAGTTGATTAGCATGCGTCTAGCGTATCGGGGCCATAGCGATTTGCGCAAGAAAGTTAAATGCACCCATGAGCCTGAGATACTGATATGCGGACTCCAATCCCGTTGACAGAGCCAGTAGAGAGCCTCTCACGAGTCGATATGCCTTCCACAAGTCCCAGCGTGTTTCTCTTCAAATGACCGCTTTCCGGAAATCATGTGAGGCAAGGCTATGCCCTGGCTCGGCTTGTGATCTATCATTTACTCGATATATGTTCCTGAAACAGTGGCGGGCGTAGGGCTGGGTAAGAGCTAACCCTAGGGTGAGAAGGAATTCATGACTAGGGTCTGTTCTCTAGTATTGTTAACCAATAATTATGCCGTCGTATTTGATCCTCAAGTGCTTCTACTGCAGAGCCTGGGGCAGCAACCTCATGACATGTCAGCCACAACCTAGACATGATGGCACTTCAGAGATCGCTCCAAACTAAACAAGCATATCATATAGCTGTACAAGGGTCGATGAATGTGTGACCCGATGTGCTGACAATTGATGCAGTTGCGCTTGCTGTACCTGATCTGGAAGTGGTCACTGATCAGCGACCGCAACAAGAGAATGCAGCGTCCTCGCATGAGAAGAACACCACCACACGAAGCTCCAGTTTTTGTAATTTCCGCTAAGAAGTAATCAAATATGGGAAAGGGTGGTGTATGGGTAGCAAAGTAATGCCTGGGGGTCTTCGTCTCCCAATTTGTACGGGTAGTATCGTCACCAGCATTAGGGGAGTTTGACGGCAATCAACAAACCCCTAAACCCAACTAAAGCGAAACTCTACAGTGAATTGAGTACTTTTGGCCCCCAATTTTACTTCAGTAATAACGTGGTACGTAGTAAGCCCGTGCACTGGACTGATCTCTTCAGACGTCATTCATCCATCCCAAAAGACAGCCACAAATCTAAAATTATTACTTTCCTGAATTACCCTATCATAACTGCGCATCTTGAATCCCCAGCAAGGCATGGTATTTTGAGAAGCTAGTGCCGAGCCTTCGTCTCCATCAAATAGAGCTTGTTGGTATTTGGATGATGTGTTTCTGTAGTAGGTGATATTCCATAGCGAAAACGGGCTGTAGACTTCCCCATCAGCTACAGACAAACTTCATTTCGTAGATATTTATAAAATAAGAGGCCCAAGAGGATAAACTTTTGCATATTAGCACAGTGCCATATATTTCTTGCTTCTGGCACTTGGAATGACATCCATCGGAGCAACCAATGTAGTACACATCACATTCGATGGAAGTAAAAGGCTTCTATCATGTGCCGGGAATCCACCGTTTATCGTAGCTGCATGCAACCTCCAACCGTATAGAATACCCAGCAGTCTGGGAAGCTCACTTGTGCCTTGCGATGGCATGTATGTGACCCGTCTGTACTGCAGGATGTACCGGCAATGCATGAGGGCCTAGACAAGGGTCATGAGAGAGCTACCCCCTCAAGGCCAGTCTCCATTCCCATATACGTTGCTGAGAGTGCTTAGCTTCGTTGCCTCGCAGTAAGGTACTCCTTTCGCGTTTCAGATATTGTATTGCAGAAACCTCTCTGAAATATAATTCTTCATTGGCCCCCAGTGTAAACGTGAAGCTACTACTTTATTCCACCAAACCTTATACTATAAATACGCACGGCTGGCCATTCTCTGCGCTTTCATGACAGGATTCTTGCAAGCCCAATTGAATGGCAGCAAACACAAACCGAATTTCATATCCAAAATTTAACTTGCCCAGCTCTTGTTGTTCGTCTAACACTCCCAGACTTTGTTCCTTTTGAACAATCAAGTCTCATTGTTCGAATTCAATGACTCAACTCGTGCAAAAAAACCTATCGATGTCTCGAATATCCCATTCCTCATCAATGGAGGCATGCAACGGCTCTGCGGCATCTTCTTATAGGTACTGATAGTTTCTGGTGTATGTTATTAATACTAATAAAACATAGTCACAGTGCATATAATTCGAATGCCAGAAACCACACCTCCACCTCTACCTTCGCATCTCATGAACAACATGCTCCAGGGAATCATAACTCCTCTGGCGCAAGGCAACGCATCAATCGCACTCAGAGGTCACATAGCAATGTATACTCCTCAGCTGGTGAACCTAACAAACAGGGTGCTGCTCAAGAAAATTCTGAGTTCTATGCCAACTCTAACGAAGCTTTCCGGTACGACAACCAGTCTTTCGTGCCTCAAGAAAGCCATTACCTTTCCTCCAGCTTCATAGAATCTCAGGATATTCAATATCCTCCAGAGCTCACACTCGATGAAGAGCAACAAATGGCTGCTTCAACGGGAGAGGGAAATCATTCGACATATAGTTTATACGACCAAGACTGGCCGGCCACGAATCAGCTGCACAATACTCAATCACAGACACATGAACTAGACGAAACACTTTCTGTCACTAGAAGCTGGTCTACCCAACAGCTGACTGAGGAAAGACTCCGTCTTGGACTTAAGCGTTGGGAAAGCGAGGAGCAACAGCAAGCTGCATATGCAAGCGTCTTGAGACGATCCTAGATACGGAACGTGCTGAAGTTAATTTCTTGTTGACGACTTTACGAAGTGAAATGGTGTGAGCATTGGGATTAATAGAATTTTCGGAACTGGGTGGGTCTTTGACCCCTTGTGACACCACATTCCTTCTCTGGATTCATTTTATCAGTATTGGGCCTCCTGCAAAGGGTGTCTTTGTGCTAAATGTTATTTCTCTATCTATTGCTACAATGGAAGAAGCGATATCGGTTAAAATGGAATGGATCGGGTTAATGTTTAATTAATGTTAGGAGTACGTGTGTCCTTGCAAGAATCTGTATTATCATAGTCAACTATTCAATTCATTGGGGAAATCCATCTTGAACTCGGGGACACCGAACAATTACTGTGAGGCTCAATTATTATTCGCGTCTAATTTAGCGGCTAGAGAAGTCTTATGCTTTGCTAAACCAATAGAAGCCCCTTCGAGTACACCCAATTAGTTGCAATAGTGCTCACCGAGTAGGTCTCTTTTGATGCCTCAATTATTCATGTGTGGCATTCAATGCTCTTTCCAGTTTGCGGCGTGCCGTGCTGCAACGTGAATTCTAACGCCACAAAGTTTGTCTCGTCTTCCAATTGTGTCCTAATCCTCATATTTTAGCATCATGTATTAGAAGTTATTCAGAAGTCACTTGTCGGCTGTTCTTAGCACCAGATATATCTCGCTTCGGAACTGTCCAATTGAAACATAAATTAACCGCGACCAGACGACCAGACAGGCACCCTTCCTACACT
>Ga0247807_10001801_pt1 | contig 12261 bp, 12 predicted proteins | sample UWRJL074202C1_FD_179931 | JGI IMG/M metagenome (GOLD analysis project Ga0247807, IMG submission 179931) | Plant litter microbial communities from Arlington Agricultural Research Station in Wisconsin, United States - UWRJ-L074-202C-1 | ecosystem: Environmental > Terrestrial > Plant litter >...
CAATGATTAGTGCTCCGGTTTGTTTTCCTAAAAGGGCAAGGTCAGCAACATGATCTCCATGGCCGTGACTTACAAGGATATAGTCAGCTTCAATTTTAGTAGTGTCAATTGCTGAAGCAAGTTCGTTCGGAGTAATGAATGGATCAAAAAGAAACTTCTTTCCATCGGCTTCCAGAAGAAAACAGGATTGTCCGTAATAGGTATATTTCATTTTTTTATGCTTTAATATTCTTATTGGTTATTGACCGAACATACCACCTAAACCACCAAGCATATCTTGTGTAGCAGCTTGCATTTCGGTAGCGTTAACTATTTCAGCTTGTTGTAATACCTTATTGATAGCAGTTAGAAGTAGTTCTTCAATTTCTTCTTTATCAGCTTGTTTGTAGAATTCTTCGTCGATGTCTATCGCCGTGATTGTTTTGTTTGCTGTTGAGGTCACTTTGATAGCGCCACTTTCAACTTCTGCATGAACATAAACTGTGTCCAAACGTTTTTTTATTTCTTCAGCTTTTTGCTGAGCAGCCATTAATTTATCGAACATAATTATCTTGTTTTATTAAAAAAACGAAATTAAGACAAATTGGTTTAAAGAATTAGAAATAAAAGAGGAATCATTTATTCTCTCTAATAAAATATTATTGTCTTTAAGCTTTTTTTCTTGGTTTCGCACGTGCATATTGATCGGGCCATTTTACTTCATCGTCCAGTTCAAAGGCAGCATGCAAAGGGAAGTAAGGATCTCTTAAAAGTTCCCTGGCTAACATGATCAGGTCGGCTTTCCCCTCCTGAAGAATTGCCTCCGCTTGTTTTGCCTCAGTGATTAAACCAACAGCACTTGTTAAGATACCCGTTTCTTTGCGGATTTCATCAGAGAATTGTACTTGATAACCCGGGAAAAGAGGGATTTCCTGATAATGGATATTACCACCCGATGAACAATCAATCAAATCCACATCTTTAGTTTTCAGAATAGCTGATAGTTTTAATGAATCTTCTGGTGACCAGCCTTTCTCAGCCCAGTCAGTAGCAGAAATCCGAACAAATAAAGGCTTTTCAGTTGTCCAAACCTCGCGGACTACAGCAATAACTTCTAATAACAGACGTATTCTGTTTTCGAAAGTGCCGCCATATTGATCCGTTCTGACGTTACTCAGCGGAGAGAAAAACTGGTGAAATAGATAGCCATGCGCTGCATGAATTTCTATCACCTGGTATCCAGCCTCTATAGTTCTTAAGGCTGCGGCTTTGAAATCTGATTTTATCTTTTCGATATCATCAATACTTAATGCTAACGGAGGTTCATCATGGTCATGGAAAGGAATGGGACTTGGAGCTACAGACCGCCAGCCTCCGTCTTTTTCTGTAATTTGCTTACCTCCATTCCATGGGGTATCAAAACTCGCTTTTCTGCCGGCATGTGCCAGTTGAATACCTGCAATTGAACCATTTTGATGAATGAATGAAGTCATACGTTTCAGCACAGGAATGTGTTCATCTGACCAGATCCCCAGGTCGCCTGCAGAAATTCTTCCTATAGGTGAAACCGATGTGGCTTCCTGAATAATCAAAGCAGCTCCACCTACCGCGCGACTGCCTAAATGGACTAAATGCCAATCATTTGCATAGCCGTCTTTGGCCGAATACTGACACATTGGAGAAACAACAATCCTGTTTTTAAGGGTGATGTTTTTTATCGTTAATGGAGATAGTAAAATTGACATTGAGCTGTATATTTATATACAAATAAACGATGTCAGCGCTGATTTGTTGGATTGAAAAATGGCTGTTTTTTAATATATGACAGAAAATGGATAAAACCTTGTTTTTATAGTTATAAATCCTGTAATCAGGCAGACTTCATTAGTGCGGCATTAAATTTAATAAACAGCTTATATAAATCAGCAAATTCTGTAAGAGGCAAAGTGGAATAAATGTCATCAATATCATGGTAAGCACTTATTCCACCCTGGGTGTAAATAAAGAATGCCGGTACACCTTTTTCAGTAAAAAAGTAATGATCACTATTAGCTGCCCTGTTACGCGGGTTAATTTTACTTAGGTATTTATGTTCATCATTGATTTTATTCAGCAGTGCAAATTCTTTTGGAAGGATTGTCGCATTGACTACCGTAATACCCTTTTCTCCTGTCCCAACCATATCAACATTGATCAGAAACCTGATATTGGAAAGGGGAAGAGGTGGGAATGTGGTAAAATAAGATGAGCCTTTGAGTCCGGGTTCTTCACCAGCAAAACATACAAATGCAATACTATACGGAGCCGGATTTTTAGCGTAATATTTAGCCAGGTTCAATAATAATGCTATTCCACTTGCATTATCATTAGCTCCGGGAAAAAATGTGCGATCTCCCATACCGCCTAAATGATCATAGTGTGCAGTGATCATTAGAATTGAATCAGGATGTCTTGTCCCTCTGACAATTCCACAGATATTGCTGGCCATAAATTCAGGAATGAATTCCTGTTCAATAGCTGCATCAATTGAATCAGGACTGGCAATCAAAGCTTTTTTTCTGATTTCCAATACCGTAAAGTCATCTACTTTTTGTGCAACACTCCAGGTCAGTTTATCTTTCATCACAATGGCAATCCGCTCTGCTGGATTAACAAAAATACTATCCGTTTGCACTAACTTCATTTTGCCATGTAAGCCCTTACTGGAAGGCTGAATGATAAAATCTCTGCCCGGAGTCAGCTTTTTCCCATTAACGGCAACCTCCATCTTCCCCGGAAAAGTATTTACTGGATAAGAGAAATTCTGCCTGTAATCATTCCCTTCCATAGGCTTGAGTCCTGCCCGTTTAAATTCATTACAAAGATAAACGGCTGCTTTAACCATTCCTTCTTTAGTATAACCTCTGCCCCAGAAATCAACAGAGGTAAGCATCTCTATCGTCTTTCTGGCTGCAGGCAGATCTTGTGCAGAAGCAGAAGTTCTAAATACTGAAAAAATAATTGCTGTAAAAAAAAGGGATTTCTTCATAAAAAGGGACATTAGCTAACCACAATAAACTTACAAATAAATTAACAGGATGAAGTCAAATCGCGCTAAACCAAAAATTAAAACAGAGTAATGCGAATTATTGTTATAACATGTAAAATCAAGTTTATGAACATACGCTCTAACGAACCTTTTTGGCTGGTGAAAAATGGCCTTTTGTATACCTATCCATCCCTGAGAGAAGATATTAGCTGCGATATATTGATAGTCGGCAGTGGAATAACCGGAGCTCTGATGGCACATTCGCTTACAGAAAAAGGATACAAAACAGTCTTAATTGATAAAAGAGAGATTGCAAATGGCAGCAGCTCTGCTACTACTTCGATGCTGCAATATGAAATTGATGTTCCATTATATCAATTGATAGAGCAAATTGGGGAACAGGGGGCCGTAGGAAGCTACAGAGCATGCCGGGATGCTATCAGTAAATTGGAAAAGTTAGTAGATGAAATTCAATCCGGATGTGGCTTCGAAAAAAAAGACTCCGTTTATTTTGCACATCAGAAAAAAGACATTGGATGGCTGAAAAAAGAGTTTGATGCAAGAAAAGCTGCCGATTTTGACGTGATCTGGTTAGATAAAACTGAGATTAAAGAAAGATACGGTCTTATTGCAGAAGGGGCTATATTATCTAAAGATGGTGCAAGTGCTGATGCCTTTTGTCTTGCACATGATTTATTGCATTACAACTCAAAAAGAGGGTTGGAGGTTTATGATAAGACGAAGCTGGCCAAGGTGAAATACGCAAAAGGACAGGTATTCGCACAAACTGAAAATGGTGCAATAATTACAGCAAATAAAATTGTGTATTGCACAGGTTACGAGACGCAGGAAATGCTGCCAGAAAAGATTGTAAAGCTGAAAAGCACTTACGCTATGGTCAGTGAAAAAAATAAACAGCTTAAAGACGATATCTGTAATACATTATTCTGGAATACGGATTCACCTTATTTATATATGCGTACCACGAATGATGGCCGGCTTTTAGTTGGTGGTGAGGACGAGAACTTTAAAAACCCACTAAAGCGTGATGCTTTGCTGACACGTAAAAAAGATAAGCTGGTAAAGACTATAACAAAATTTTTGCCTGATGTGGAGTTTGTTGAGGATTTTTGCTGGTGCGGGACATTTGGAGAAACGAAGGACGGTTTGCCCTATATCGGGGAGCACCCTAAGTTTCCTGATACCTATTTCGTTTTGGGATTTGGAGGAAATGGAATAACTTTTTCCGTAATTGGAATGGAGATGATTGGTTCCATGCTTCAGGGAGAACTGGATTTATTATCCTATTATTTCCGCTTCGGCAGATAATTGGAAAATCCAGGATTATGAGCTGATACTCCTTTAATAAATCAACAAGTAAATTCATCTAAATTAATAAGCTTCTCCATCTGATATATCAACAGGCCTCCTCATCTGATACATCAAAAATCAGCTCCATTATATTACACCAGCCAATAACCCCCCTGCAGCCGGAGAGTCTTTAAAAAACCAGTATACTAATGTGAGGACATAGCGTTCCGGGCTCCTTCAAGCGAAGGCAATGCCGGCCGAACATAGTATACTGGTTTTTTAAGAAGAACCCCTGCACCCAACCTGAACACCAAGCAGTTGATTAAATGTAAAAAAATAAAAAACCTGTTGCACAACTCGATATTTATTTAAACCTTTACACTATTAATATTTTAAAGCGGGAATCGTACAGAAAATGATCAAACAGATAATACATAAACTTTCAATCGTAACAGCAAAGAACATTGCTGCGAGAAGTTTATATATTGAACGTCTGGAACCAGTCATTTATGTAACCACCAGCCGGCAAAATTATACACCCCGTATTTGAGTTAATTCTAACTCAATCTTTTAGAGACTTGCGTCTCTTCAAAATCAATTAATAAGAATATTTTATCTTTTTTTCGTTAACTATTAATGAATATAAACGATTTTATAGTGCAGGTTGCACTTCCTGAACATCGTGTTTTCGCAGAAGAAATTTGTGAAGAAATGGCAGAATCAGCCAAAGCACGGGGTACTGGTATCGCTAAACGCTCGCCTGAATATGTGGCTGGAAAGATGACTGAAGGAAAATCAGTTATTGCTTTTCATAAGGACGGCTCATGGGCTGGATTCTGCTATATTGAAACTTGGAGCCATGGACAGTTTGTGGCCAATTCAGGATTAGTAGTCAGTCCTAAATACAGGAAAATGGGGCTGGCACATACTATTAAACACAAGATTTTTGAATTATCGCGTCAAAAATATCCTAAGGCTAAGATATTTGGATTGACTACGGGGCTGGCAGTTATGAAAATTAACTCCGATCTGGGTTATGAACCAGTAACCTATTCTGAGCTTTCTCAGGATGAAGAGTTCTGGAAAGGATGTCAGAGCTGCGTGAATTTTGAAATCCTGAAAAGCAAAGATCGTAAAAACTGCATGTGCACAGCTATGCTTTATGATCCTGCGACGCAGAAACACGATGTAGCAAAGAAATTTGCAGAAGAACTGGAACGTAAGCCTAAGTTATATGAACGCTTTATGCGTATTAAGCAAAGACTGGTACTTAAGCCAAAATCTCCTGATGATAAAGGAGGCCTGAAATCAATATTTCATTTACCAACACTATTTTTTAAATAATAACACACACATTGCTCATGAAAAAGAAAGTAGTTTTAGCTTTTAGCGGAGGTTTAGATACTTCATTTTGCTGTATTCACCTGGCACAGGACCGTGGACTTGAAGTTCATTCAGTAATTGTCAACACAGGTGGTTTTTCTGATGAAGAATTACAGGAAATTGAAAAAAGAGCTTACGCTTTAGGGGTAGCTTCTCATGCAGTAGTTGATGAAACTGCAAATTATTACGACGGTTGTATTAAATACCTGGTATTTGGTAATGTATTGAAAAATGCAACTTACCCGCTTTCTGTAAGTGCTGAGCGTGTAAGCCAGGCTACAGCAATTGCAAACTATGTGAAAAAAATTGGTGCTGATTATGTTGCTCATGGAAGTACTGGAGCAGGTAATGATCAGGTTCGTTTTGATATGATTTTTAATATTATCATTCCTAACGTTGAGATTATCACACCGATCAGAGATTTGAAATTATCCCGCGAAGCGGAAATAGAATATTTAAGTAAACACGGAGTTGAGTATAGTGCAGAAAAAGCAAGATATTCTATCAACAAAGGTTTATGGGGTACATCAGTAGGAGGAAAGGAAACTCTAACTTCTAACGAAACTTTACCAGAAGAAGCGTGGCCAACACAGGTTTCTGAAACCAAGAGCCGCAAAATTGAACTTACTTTTGAAAAAGGGGAGTTGGTTGCACTGGATGGCGAGCAATTAGAGCCGGTAAAAGCGATTCAGAAATTACAGGCGATTGCACAACCTTACGGTATCGGACGTGATATCCATGTTGGAGATACCATCATTGGAATTAAAGGACGTGTAGGTTTTGAAGCTGCCGCGCCAATGGTTATTATTAAAGCACACCATACTTTAGAAAAACATACTTTAACCAAATGGCAGTTATCATGGAAAGAGCAATTATCTTCTTTTTATGGAAACTGGTTGCATGAAGGCCAGTTCCACGATCCGATCATGCGTAACATTGAAGCTTTTCTTGCCGATACACAACATACTGTAAGCGGAAAAGTCTTTGTAGAATTATTACCCTACAGATTCCAGATTATTGGTATTGAATCTAAGCATGATCTGATGAGCAATAAGTTTGGCAGCTATGGTGAAATGAATAATGCATGGAGTGGTGAAGACGTTAAAGGATTCTCTAAGATATTTGGTAACCAGGTAATGATCTGGCATAAAGTGAACGGCAATGAAGATTAAAGCAGGTATAGTTGGCGGTGCCGGGTATACCGGTGGTGAAATGCTGCGTCTGTTAATCAATCATGAAGACGTAGAAATTGTATTTGTACATAGCAACAGTAATGGTGGTAATCTGATCTCGGATATCCATACTGATCTTTTAGGAGATACTGATCTGCGTTTTACAGATAAACTTTCTTCTGCCATTGACGTGCTTTTTTTATGCGTAGGCCATGGTGATGCAAAAAAATTCCTTGATGCAAATTCTATTGCAGCAGGAATAAAGATAATAGACCTGAGTCAGGATTTTAGATTATCCCAGGCAGCAGGTAAAGACTGGGTTTATGGTTTGCCCGAATTAAACAGGGAACGTATCAAAACAGCCAGTTTTATAGCAAACCCAGGTTGTTTTGCCACTTGTATCCAACTCGCTTTATTGCCTTTGGCTGCAAAAGGGTTATTGAAAACTGAAGTGCATATCAATGCAACAACAGGTTCAACAGGAGCAGGACAAAGCCTGGCAGTAACTTCTCATTTTAGCTGGCGCAACAATAATCTGTCTGTTTATAAAGCTTTTGAACATCAGCATCTGAATGAAATCGGGGAGAGCTTATTACAGCTTGATGCTGATTTTAACCAGGAACTGAACTTTATACCACAGCGTGGAGATTTTACAAGAGGTATTCTTGCTGCGGTTTATCTGGAGAGTGATTTAACAGCAGAACAGGCACAAATTATTTACGAAGACTATTATAGCGGGCATCCTTTTACGCATGTAAGTAAAAAGAATATCGATCTTAAACAAGTTGTGAATACAAATAAAGGGCTTGTACATGTTGAAAAATACGGTAACAAATTATTAATAATCAGTATTATAGATAATTTGTTAAAAGGAGCAAGCGGACAGGCGGTACAGAATATGAATTTGATGTTTGGGTTAGACGAACGGCAGGGCCTGAAACTTAAAGCAACTGCTTTTTAGACAAACAAAAAGCACCTGTTCAAAACTAGACAGGTGCTGCAATCAAATTATTTTACGAACCACCTGAGGTCAGAACCTAAGGTAAAAGCTTTTAAAAAGATGAATTTATTCGATGTATACCCTTTAAATGACATAGAAATTGTTAAGGCCTCAGGCAGTACCGTATGGGATGCTAAAGGGCAGGAGTATCTTGACCTTTATGGCGGTCATGCCGTAATTTCTATTGGCCATACACACCCTCATTATGTAAAACGTTTGACAGATCAGTTGAACAAAGTAGGTTTTTATTCTAATTCAGTAAAAATACCGCTGCAGGCAGAGCTTGCTGAAAAATTAGGGAAAGTATCAGGAAAGACTGATTTTCAGTTGTTCCTTTGTAATTCGGGAGCTGAGGCTAATGAAAATGCATTAAAATTAGCTTCTTTCTACAATGGAAGAAAAAAAATTATTGCTTTCAAAGGAGCTTTCCACGGCCGTACCTCTCTTGCCGTTTCTGCAACTGATAACCCCAAAATTATTGCACCGGTCAACAGCACAGATAACGTTGTTTTTCTGCCCTTCAATGATGAGGATGCCCTGAAACAGGCTTTCGATGCGTATGGAGAAGAAATTAGCGCTGTGATTATTGAAGGCATACAAGGTGTTGGTGGTATTAAAGAAGCTTCTGTAAGTTTTCTTCAGCTTATCCGTACTTTATGTGATCAGTATAATGCAGTATATATTGCAGATAGTGTTCAATGCGGTTACGGCAGAACAGGCTTGTTTTATTCTCACGATTATGCTGGTGTAAATGCAGATATATACACCATGGCTAAAGGAATGGGAAATGGGTTTCCGGTAGCAGGGATTTCTATTGCGCCTAAATTTACAGCATGGCATTCTATGCTGGGTACTACTTTTGGTGGGAATCACCTGGCTTGTGCAGCAGCACTGGCGGTTCTGGAAATTATAGAGCAAGATCAGCTGATGGAAAATGCAGCAAAAACAGGTGACTATTTAATCACAGAACTAGAAAAAATTGAAGGAGTCCGTGAAGTAAGAGGGCGTGGCTTAATGATAGGATTGACCTTCCGGAGGAGCTTTCAGCATTGAAAAAGAATTTGTTATTTAAGCATTTTATCTTCACAGGAGAGGCTAAACCAAATGTTATCAGATTATTGCCCGCACTTAATCTAACCAGAGCACAAGCAGATCAATTTTTGGAAAACTTTAAAATTGCGATAAAAGGATGAACCAGTTCACTTCAGTAAATGATGTTGAAGACATCGGCCAATTGGTAAATGATGCTCTAGCATTAAAAAGCAGCCCCTATGCTGACCAGCAGCTGGGAAAAAATAAAACTCTTGGACTGGTTTTCCTGAACCCAAGCTTACGTACCCGCTTAAGTACCCAGAAAGCCGCCATAAACTTAGGGATGAGTGTCATGGTGATGAACATGGACAAAGAAGGATGGGCTCTGGAAACTGAAGATGGAGTAGTGATGAATGGAAGCACAGTTGAGCACATTCGTGAAGCAGCAGCAGTCATGGGACAATACTGTGATATCCTTGGACTTCGTTCTTTTCCTAAACTGGTAAACAGGGAAGAAGATTATAATGAAGATTTCTTTAACAAGTTTATCAAATTTTGTGGCGTTCCTGTCGTGAGTTTAGAGAGTGCAACCCGTCATCCTTTACAGAGTCTGGCAGATTTGGTAACGATTAAAGAAACCTGGAAAGGCACAGCTAAGCCTAAAGTAATTTTGGCCTGGGCACCGCATATTAAGGCGTTGCCACAGGCAGTGCCTAATTCTTTTGCTGAATGGATGTGTAAAGCACAGCAGGAAGATATGCTTGATTTTACTATTGTTCAGCCAGAAGGATACGAGCTTTCTGAAGATTTTACTCCTGGTGCTCATATCACGCATAACCTGCAGGAAGCATTGGAAGGTGCAGATTATATCTATGTGAAAAACTGGTCAAGTTATAAAGAATACGGTAAAATACTGCCTTATCCCGAAGGATGGATGCTAAACAATCAGCTTTTAAAGGGTACAAATAATGCGAGAGTAATGCATTGTTTACCAGTTAGAAGAGATCTGGAACTTTCATCTGAGGTATTGGACGGGCCAAATTCTTTAGTGATCCATGAAGCTGGAAATCGTTTATGGGCAGCGCAGGCAGTTTTGAAAGGTCTGTTACAAAAGCTATCTTAGGAGAGCCTGACAGATCACTGAAATAACGCTCCTGAGGGCTTTTAACCATTAAAAACCTAAATTATCAGATGAAACGAATAAGCTTTTTATTTTGTGCGCTATTCTTTACCGCACTATCTTTTGCGCAGAAAAAAACTGTAGACAGCTGGACTGATGGTAAATTTATTACTGTCAATGGAGCTAAATTATGGGTGGTAACAGTTGGGCAGGGCGATCCTGTCATTTTCATTGCTGGCGGGCCTGGTGGGGCGCATCCCGGATTAAGAAGTTTTGATCCTTTAGCAGATTCCAATCATCAGTTAATTTATTTTGATGGATTTGGAAGAGGAAAGTCAGACACTGCAAAAGTCGTATCAGATTATAGCCTGCAGAGAGATATTGAAGATATAGAAGGCTTAAGAAAAGCAATGAAATTAAATAAAGTGTCTCTTTTGGGACATTCTTACGGTGGTTTGGTTGCACAGGGATATGCAATTAAGTATCCGGATAATGTGAGTCACCTGATTCTTGCCAATACTTTTCACAGTTATGTGATGTGGCAGGAAAATGATGATAACTCTAATCATGAGATTAAAACCAATTATCCGGAAGTCTGGGCTGACCTGATGAAAATCAGGGAGCAGGGTGCTGTTTCAAGTGATGCACAGCACCAGGAAATTTACGGTAGGGTTCCCTATGGATTTTTATACGCTTATAATCCTGGTCAGTTTGTTGCCAGAGGCAGAAAACCTTACCCTAACAGTATGAACACTAAACTTTACTATCAAATGGTAGGCAGAGATGGTGATTTCTATGTTGGAAGTGATATAGGGACTTTTGATTTCAGGAAACAGTTAAAGGATTTAAAAATGCCGGTTTTAGTGATTGGCGGTCGTTTCGACAGAGTTGCAACACCCTGGATGATGGTGAAATATAAAGAATACTGTCCGCAGGCACAATTTGTAATGTTTGAGAAATCTGGTCATAATCCGCAGGTAGAAGAACCCGAAAAAGAATTTCCTATAATTAACGAGTTCCTTAAGAAATAAATAATGAAGCAGTTAACAGTTATAAAAATAGGTGGCAATGTAATCGATAACTCTGAGAAATTACACCAGTTTCTGGTTGATTTTACAGCTTTGCCTGGAGATAAGATTCTGATTCATGGAGGCGGTAAAATTGCTACAGAACTAGGTACATCTCTGGGGATTGAACCTAAACTGGTAGACGGCAGAAGGATTACAGATATTGAGACCCTTCGTGTGGTTACAATGGTCTACGGCGGGCTGATTAATAAAAATATGGTGGCTCAGTTACAGGCAAGAGGGTGTAATGCGATTGGATTGAGTGGTGCTGACGGAAATGTGATTAAGGCTGTAAAACGCCCTGTAAAAGAGATAGATTTTGGTTTTGTAGGTGATCTGGATGAAAATTCAGTATCAGTAACTACGCTGGACAGTTTGCTGAAAAGCAATCTTATCCCTGTTTTATGCGCAATTACACATGATGGAGACAGCCAGTTACTCAACACAAACGCAGATACGATTGCTTCTGCTGTTGCAGTGGCGATGTCTGCTGTTTATGATACTCGCCTGGTTTACTGTTTTGAAAAAAAGGGTGTTTTGAAAGATGTGGAGGATGAAAACTCACTGGTAACTGAAATCAAAAGAGAAGATTTTGAAAGATTACAAACGGAGGGGATAGTTTCAGGAGGGATGATCCCTAAACTACATAATGCATTTGAAGCTATCAGACAAGGGGTTAAGGCTGTCTATATCGGCAAAGCAGATGAATTACCACAGATTGATACACAGGGTTTCGGAACCCGATTAATAGATTAATATGGGAGAGTTTACAAGAAAGATAGCCATACTTGGTAGCGGAAACATTGGGATTTCGCTGGCTAAGGGATTAGTTAAAGCGAGTTATGTACAAGCCGGCCAGATTACACTGACCAGAAGAACGGTAAGCCGTTTAAAAGATTTCGCTGACCTTGGTTACCAGGTCAGTGCTGATAATGCTGCGGCAGTAGCTGATTCAGATGTAATTGTTCTCGCGGTATTGCCTCAGCAGCTGAATCAGCTGATGGAGCAGATTTCAGGCGCGATCGATATCAAAAGGCATTTGATTATTTCTGTAGCTTCTGGCGTAAGCTGTGCCGCTATCCGTGAAAAACTTGGGGAAAATTTAGAAGTAATCCGGGCTATGCCCAATACAGCCATCGCTATTGGGCAGTCTATGACTTGATGGAGTG
>Ga0247807_10001802_pt1 | contig 12255 bp, 6 predicted proteins | sample UWRJL074202C1_FD_179931 | JGI IMG/M metagenome (GOLD analysis project Ga0247807, IMG submission 179931) | Plant litter microbial communities from Arlington Agricultural Research Station in Wisconsin, United States - UWRJ-L074-202C-1 | ecosystem: Environmental > Terrestrial > Plant litter >...
GTCTTGTGCATCGGTATCTTGAGATCTCGTATTCCCTTTCTCCCCTTTCATCCTTTCATCTCACTTCCCCCCTCCTCATCCTGTTTTCCCACTTTACTTTAATTCCTTTCTACCTGCTTCACTCTCAATCTTCTTTAGCTCATTGATTCCGGCTTCCCGTGGCAACACTCGAGTTACTGCGCATCCGTCTCTATACTGTACATACATCAACGACGCATGTCTCCCTCTGAGTCTTCGCGCTGAAGGCATTTGGTCGGGATATCTACCGCTTTGGCTACACATCAACTTCATTCTTTCTCCGGCCGCTGGCCAGTCATAGTCACTCGCTTTACACCATGGATCTTGTGCACATAAATAGCTTCTTATCCAAGCGGCAGAGCGATGGCACCAAGAAGCTGTTGGAGCTGTTGGAAGACCCCTTCCATGAACAGGTGAGTCTTGGTGCTAGCGTTCCACCGCCTATCTAATCTCGAAATAGCTCGTCCAAAACTCCGTATATGCCAGCTTAGGAACTTCCGTTGGGTTCACTATTCTCCTGGCCGTGGGCTTTTCCCTTCTCCGACCCTATAACTCGGTCGTCTATGCTCCGAAACTCAGGATCGCTGACGACAAACATGCTCCGCCGCCTATGGGAAAGGGAGTGTTTGCCTGGTTTGGGCCGGTCATGCAAACGAAGGAAGAAGACTTGGTAATAAATATCGGGCTAGATGCCACCGTCTTTTTACGCGTACTAAGAATGTGCCGCAATATATTCCTTGTTCTGACTGTCTTGGGATGTGGGATTTTGATTCCAACGAATTTGATCAGGGGACAATTCGAGAAGGAAGATATAATCACCAGAGTTACACCAGTCAACACCTTTGGAGATGCTAACTGGGCAATTACGATATGTGCGTGGCTCTTCAATATCGTGGTTGCTGGTTTTCTATGGTGGAATTACCGGGCTATACTGAGACTTCGGAGACAATATTACGAAAGCCCTGAATATCAGTCCAGTTTACATGCCCGCACCTTGATGGTAGGTCTTTTCTTCCCTTTTATGCTGTATCCAGGTCTTCGAGAAAATTCTAACCAACACTTAGATCAATGATATCCCGAAACCACTACGTAACGATGAGGGAATCTCGCGCTTGATTGACAAAGTAGTGCCCACTTCGTCCTTCTCGCGAACTGCTGTGGCTCGAAATGTCAAGGAGTTACCAGATCTTATCGAAGAACACAATCGAACCGTGCGATCGCTTGAGAAGACGTTAGCCAAATATTTAAAAGATCCTGCAAATCTGCCAGCCAGCCGCCCACAGTGCCACCCGTCAAAGAAAGATCCAAATTGGGGAACATACACCAAAGGTCAGAAAGTAGATGCCATTGAATATCTGACGAGCCGCATCGAGGAGCTAGAAACAGAGGTCAAGGAAGTAAGATTGAGCGTTGATAAGCGGAATCCGCTACCATATGGATTTGCCAGTTTCGATGAGATCGAAGAGGCGCACAGTATCGCACATGCTGCTAAGAAAAAGCATCCTGATGGCACAACCATAGTCCTGGCACCACGGCCAAATGATATCATTTGGAAGAATATGCCCTTGACGCCTGGCCAGCGGAGAACACGCAGGTTGTGGAATAACTTGTGGACTGTTTGTCTTACGCTCGTGTGGATTGCGCCTAATGCCATGATATCGATATTCTTGGTCTCCTTGTCAAATCTCGCTCACGTGTGGGATGCTTTCGCAACATCTCTGGCAGCACACACCACTTGGTGGGCAATTGTGCAGGGAATCGCATCCCCAGCGATATCATCGTTGGTATATCTTGTTTTGCCTATGATTTTTCGGCGCATGTTGGTGAAGGCTGGAGATCGAACAAAGACCGCTCGCGAGCGACATGTCACCGGCAAACTATACACCTTTTTCGTCGTTAACTTTCTTGTTGTCTTCTCGGCATTCAATACCGTCTGGACCTTCGTTTCTACCGTTATAAAAAACACAAGCAATGGGAAAGACGCTTGGGCCGCTATCAAGGATGCCGATTTCGCTACCGCCTTATTTATTTCCCTTTGCCGCGTCTCGCCTTTCTGGATAACTTGGCTTCTACAGCGTAATCTTGGAGCTGCGGTTGACCTGGCGCAGCTCTGGACTCTCCTTTGGAGCTTCTGTGCAAGGAAATTCTCAAGTCCAACGCCGAGACAGCTGATCGAATTAACAGCACCTCCCCCATTTGATTACGCCAGTTACTATAACTACTTCCTGTTCTACAGTACAGTTACACTGTGCTATGGATATCTTCAACCATTTTGCCTTCCAGCTTGTGCACTTTACTTTTGCCTTGATGTTTACCTCAAAAAGTACCTTTTGTTGTATATCTTTATCACAAAGACCGAATCTGGCGGCATGTTCTGGCGGATGTTTTTCAATAGAATGATCTTCGCTTCTATTCTCTCAACTTTTGTTGTATTTCTGGCTGTTTGGGTTCATGGTGATGGAACACACATGCAAGCCTGGCTGGTCATTCCACTGCCAATCTTGATGTTAGGATTCAAATGGTATTGCAGCCGTACCTTCGACGACAAGATACACTACTATAGTGTGCGTAACAAACTCCACGATCCAGAAGCAACTCGGGGGAAAATCCTTGGAAGCAAGAAAAATAGGCTTGCATCACGGTTCGGCCATCCTGCGCTCTACAGACCTTTAATCACGCCTATGGTTCATGCCAAAGCCCAGAACATCTTGGCATCGGTATATGGCGGCAGATTGTCGGACAGTAATGTTTTTGGCTCTGTGGAATCAGGATCGATATCTGGCTACTCCGATATGGTAAACCTCGATCCGATGCAACCCAAACAGCCAGGGCGTAAAACCAATAACATACCGGCGGGATTCGAAATTGTGCAGGAGAATAAGCTTGACTTTGAGTATTTTATGAACCGTGCAGAATTTAGTGAGGAACATGGTGGTAACGGGGGAATCTACGGCAGAGCCGAGGATATCATTCGAACTGACACTCCTGGATATCAGAGTGAATACGGCAGTGATTCGTCACGCCCAGGCACCCCTACTATGGCAGTACCAGGGCGAGCCTTTCCAACCACAGGACCTTATGCAAACCAACCAGCCGTTTCATATGACGGCCAAGGGGATATCGGAGGTTCTGGCTTCGGGTACGGTCAACGTAATGAGAGCCAAACCAATTTAGTGCATGCCGCATCTGCAATGCCGCTGGCTGCACCTCCCGGCTATCAAGGACGCTCAAGAGAAGCCAGCCAGGACAGAGCACCTGGGTTCTTGGGTGGTGGTCCACGAGGATATGGAGGGTTGCCTCAAACGGAGGATGATCATGACGATGATCCTATGAATTATGACTATTACAGAGGACCCCGGAGATAGGGTAAGTTATTGATTGTAAAAAAGTAAGTGTATCAACAGATCGGTTAGACGCGCTGCGTAATATGCAGCAACGCATTGGGAATGGAGTTGGGTATCTGCATCGGGTGGTAGTTCATGGCATTGCATTGCACGGCATGGACTGAAGAAGCTTCGCATGGAAATTGCATTGAGTATCAACCTAATATCACAAGCTCTCTTTTGAGGATCATAGACTACATTTCGCACCGCACTTAAGAGGTTCTCTAGTTTTGATTTCTCGCTACGAATCTCGTGATGTCCCCTTCCTACTTGTCTGTATGCACTTCATCGGGAGGTATTCTTCGCTGAGCGAAAATGCTTAGCACTTGTTTCTATTAATGTGTTCCGTTGCGTTTATTGCTGTCAAATATGGATTCTGTCAATGCTAGTTCCAGAGGCTATTCAAACTGAGTACCTTGCAATCTCCGCCTGTTCGCTTCCCTGCTTCTACTGACGCACTCCTTTTATTTGCACATCCGTGCAAACTATCGGAGTTGACAAGCCTGAGACGGCCGGTTACTCTTGTTACTGGCATGTGTCCTTCCTGAGAAAAAAGTTGGTTTTCAACCACCAATAAACCCTACGGCCAACATGATATGCGGTAGGCATCATATGATATGATTCTCCTGTTGCTTCTGCTTGGCAAAGCAGAGCAAATACGAGGTAAACTATGGGTTTTGGCGGAGTTTGAACATTTGACTAAGTGACTAGTCACTTTCGTGTATCGTAAGCTTCAATGTTTGGCTGCAAACCAATAGTGGTGGCTCAAGCTGTAAGCCGTAAGCTGTTCCTCGTAGTGTGGGGGTTTTGTGTGGGTCTCTGCCACATAACCGTGTATTTTCCCATGGCAGATCGTCAAAAAGTGAGTTCAAAATACCCAGAACTTGTAATCCAGGGTCTTGCGGTACGGTCGCTTAATGTATTCGGCCATTTTCCCCTCCCAAAGGCGGTGTGACAAACAATATGTCTGTCCCTTTTGTATTAAGGCAATGTCGAAGTACAAAGTTGAGGCTCTTCCAGCCTGGCCTGGTTCATGGAGATCTCCATCATCAAGCTTCAATTTGAGAGAAAAACCAGCTCGTCGATAGTAAGTGTCCGCTCCCATGCCTATCTCCTAGTCCGTGACCTGTTTTGAAATTGATCACACAACTAATTATTTGAGCTAAGACTGAGAGTTACTTAATCAGAGACTATACACCAGAAAATGTTGCTCCGTCCAACCGATGACGGTGCCCGCTATGAGCTGGGAAGCCCAACAGCTATGCCAAAGGCAGGTGGTTTCCTTTGGAATCAGAAGATGATGATCCAAGTTACCTGTCGTGGGTATGCCACTGCTCAGTTCATGCAACCTGAACCTGCCAAGTATGTTCACGCACCCAACCTAGAGATGAAAACTTTCATGCAGCCAGAACAAAACTATTACGCCCATCACCCTGGTCGTTTTGTTTACATCAAGGATGAAGAGACGGGTCGACTGTTCTCTGCCCCATATGAACCCGTACGAGCTCCGGTAGACCACTTTGTTTTCTCTATTGGAAAAAGCGACATTGCATGGACTGTTGAGTCTATGGGTATCAGAGTTGAGATGACCTTAGCCCTCCCTACGCAGGATGTGGTAGAACTTTGGTCTCTCCGGATCACAAACCTATCTCGCCGGCCTCGTAAGATCAGTGTATATCCGTACTTCCCATTTGGCTACATGTCATGGATGAATCAAGCAGCCGAGTACCGGAAGGACCTTGGAGGCATCGTAGCAAGTAGTATTACCCCATATCAGTCAACGAAGGATTACTTCAAAAACAAGCTTCTCAAAGACAAGTCATACTTCCTATGTGAGACGCTGCCTGACTCGTGGGAAACTATGCAACAGGCATTCGAGGGTGAAGGAGGTTTACATGCGCCGTCATCATTACAAGAGCCCGAACTATCGTGCGGAGACGCACGCTATGAAACACCGACTGCTGTTGTACAGTATCGGGCTGAGTTAAAGCCAAGTGAACAAACGGATTATCGATTCCTTTTCGGACCTGCACTAGACGAAGAAGAGATTCGTAGCATGCGGGACAAATACTTGAGCCCGAAAGGATTTGCTCTTTCAGCTCGTGACAATGCCTTGTATATTGCAAAGGGTCGAGGCTGCTTGCAGCTTGATACACCAGACAAAGATCTCGACAACTTCGTCAATAACTGGCTCCCTCGACAGGTGTACTACCATGGCGATGTGAATCGTTTGACTACCGATCCGCAAACCCGAAACTACTTACAGGATAATATGGGCATGAGCTACCTTAAGCCTGAGGTTACTCGCAAAGCTTTGATCACATCATTGGAACAGCAAGAAGCAACAGGTGCTATGCCAGACGGCATTATCCTAGTTAAAGGTGCGCAGTTAAAATACATCAACCAAGTGCCACACACCGATCACTGCGTTTGGCTCCCGGTCGCTTTGGATGTTTATCTAGCTGAAACAGCTGACTATGCTCTGCTCAAAGAAAGGGTGCGTAGTTTAAATGGGGATGAATACACAGTATTTGAACGTTTATCCCGCGCCATGAACTGGTTACTTTCCGAACGGGACGAGCGAGGCTTAAGTTATATTGCCCAAGGTGACTGGTGCGACCCCTTGAATATGGTTGGCTACAAAGGCAAGGGAGTCTCAGGATGGCTTACCGTGGCTACTGGGTATGCTTTGAATCTTTGGGCTACCGTGTGTAAGCAGCAAAAGGACACCAAGGCAGAAAGCTTCTTTCGTGCTGGTGCAGGTGAGGTTAACAGAGCAGCTAATGAACATCTTTGGGATGGCGATTGGTTCGCACGTGGCATTACAGATGACAACGTTATCTTTGGTGTTAAAGATGATGTCGAGGGCCGAATTTGGCTTAATCCACAGTCATGGTCAATTCTCAGTGGTGCAGCAAATAACGACCAGCAGGTAAAAATGCTGCGGCAGGTGGACGAGCAACTGGCTTCTCCCTATGGTGTGGCCATGTTTGGACCGCCGTATAGCAGCATGCGAGAGGACGTTGGTCGAGTTACGCAAAAATATCCCGGCTCTGCAGAAAATGCTTCGATATACAACCACGCAGCCATCTTCTATATTTACAGTTTATATACGATCGGAGAAAAAGACCGCGCATATAAGCTACTTCGCCAGATGTTACCAGGACCCGACAAAGAAGACTATTTACAGAGAGGTCAGTTACCAGTATATATCCCTAATTACTATCGCGGTGCATGGCGAGAGTATCCACGCACGGCAGGACGATCAAGTCAGTTGTTCAATACTGGGACGGTTTCCTGGGTGTATCGCTGCTTTATAGAGGGATTGTGCGGTCTACGTGGTGATGCCGAAGGACTAAATGTTCAGCCGCAGTTGCCATCAGAGTGGAGCGGGATCAAAGTCACTCGTGAATTTCGCGGGGCGACCTTTGTAGTGGACATTCAAAAGACGGATGTGAAAGAGATCGTGGTGTTGCAAAATAGTAGGCTCTTGCCAAAACCTCGTGTTACAAATATTCAGGTAGGCAAGACGTACCAACTCTCTGTGTCTGTGCCACGGTAAAGATCAAGTTGCTGGGCCGTTTGCATGGTACTGTTTAGACAGTAGTAGTATTAAGTACGAATAGTAGTGAAATATTAAGAACCCTTTTTTTGTTTTTCAAATTCATAGTAATTCTACAACTTACTTTTTGGCTGCTGCAAGTATTGGAGTGCTACAGTAGTAGCGTTGGTTTTATACCTATTCGTTACTTATTTAATCTTTTCAAATAATTTACTACAAGATAGAGACTACAGCAAGCTATACGGCTACTATAGATTCACACTAATACTGGTAGTATGGTGGCGTTTCTAATCTACTTGTCATACAACCTCAAACCCGCATACTTTATGCGGTGATTCACATTTGCTTCAATTAGAAAGTTTGTGGCAAATCTGATCTTCATTCGACCATATCAATAAATTACTTATCGCCCATTGCAGCCAGGAGTTTCTTGGTATGGACACGTACGCAATAATTTAAGCGTCTATATGGGCGGGGATGAATAAGTACTAAGCATTAGGTAGAGGAAGTAGAGAAAGTACTAGTACTTAGTTTGTAAGTATTGAGATCAGAAATTATATTGGTGTACTTTCAAGACCTAGCTGCCAAATTTGAAGTCCTTACCTGTCCGGAATGCATACTTAGTTAAGGTCAATAGGCTAACATCCATTCGTTGTACTTAGTAACAGTACCAGTATATTTCAAATCTAATAGAAAGCTATAGTAATTAGTATTTAATCACAGGCAAATCTGCAATTAGTATTTTAAAAAGTAAAGGGACTTGGTTCCAATGTATTTCAGCAGCCAGTGACGGAGAAAGATTTCAAAGTAATTCTATACAGGCGAAAAAAAGTGGTTTCGCATGCCGAATGCTTTCTCTGCTATAAACACTAATAGTAGGATGGGAAACTGAAACGGCTCGTGCTATATCCACAAACGACTTCTCATTAGTACACACAATACAGCTGTAACTGACCAAATAAGACAAGTGACAATACTAGTAAATAGTACTACTAGTACTAACGATACCCACTATCATTGCAGTAGACCAGTACTGGAACTCATAATCAAACTGGACCAGTAGTTATAGCAATGAAAGCCGAAGGGATAGTAAGTAAGTACGTAGTAGCTTCTGAATCTGGAATGAAACATATTAATTTAGCAACGAAGCGTAGATTTAGACTTTACAACTTCGTTTGAAGTATCATTATAAAGTCTCTAAAATAGGTGATCCTGAATTGATACAGAGATATAAATAATATATAATGATCAGCACTACAAAGTCCTACAAAACTAAAAGGTAAGTAAAGTAGTACCTTGGGACCTAACTGTAGTGATTGGCAATAGTTGGCAATACTAGTACTGTAGGCCAAACAGTACTAGTAATTAACACCTATTATAAATACAGATTAAGTAGTAGATCGATCACTGGCAGTGCCCATGCAAACAAGAATTCTGTAGCAGGCATCTTGAATCTGGTACTACATACTGGTATTACTAGGCTAGTAGCTAGTATAATAAGGACTATATACTTAGTGCTATAATAGCAAGGACTCACAGTAAATCAGCTGCTTTTGACATCAATTACCATCAGATGTCGGATATAAAAGCAAGATAAGTACTAGTAGACATAGCTAGCACTGCTAGTAAGTACTAGCTAACACCAAGATTTATAAAGATCTCTTACCAATAGAGATACTATAGTAGTAGGATTGCTATTGAATTTATGGCTATAAAATAAATAAGTACCACTATGATAACTCCGCTCTACATTGCTTAGTAAAAGAACATGTCATTGAGATATATCAATGCGTACAGACAATCACCAATAAGTAGTAGTAGTATTATTTAACTCTGGTAAGGTAGCATGCTCACTCACATAGATCATGTACTCTCTCAAGCTACTAGTATTATAAGGTAGTCCAAAAGTGCCTAAATCAACTTAAGTCAGCTTGAAGAGTCGGGCTAAGCCTAGAAAAATAGGCTTAGCGCTAGTATACAAAAAAAAAAATTAGACCACCAATAGAAAACGTAATTGTAAATAATACTGAAAAGATTTATTCTGTAATAAAATTCCCAGGATTAGAAGTTTCTCTGCCCTAGTAAGACTCAAAACTACTAACAGACTTTTAATCGTTTTATATCCTTCGTTTTTGGTGCTTTAAATCTTCTTAATAGATTTTTTTAGTAAGTTATTGGGTTTATTTTGGGGCGATTTACTAAACAATGCTAGTCCAGTATGCTAAATTTAAGCTTGATTATTTGATATACGTCAATTACCTGATTAAAATAGTTAAAGAAAATACTAGTTTGGTGCCGGAATGACTTATGTACATGTCAAGGAGAGACTTCCAAAAACTCGACCTCTAGGTAATCAATTCCCAATTACTTCAAGTTTTGCCATATTATTGGAGCAACTCCAAAACAGCATTAATGTTACCGTTTATTATAAGTATAGTAGCACCAGAATTTGTTTCGAACTTCGAGTGCAAGTAGATAGAGCCTTGATTTTAGTCAACCATAAATATTTACTAATTCAGGTTGCGAGTTAGACCTACTTAGATTTAGGGTCGCCTTTACCATAACTTGTAGTGACCGTCACGGGTCGGAATTTAGTAGACATCGAGTTAAACTTGAGTCAAGACAATTTCTGTTTTTTTATTTTATAAAAAGGCACCCTCTAAGCCCTGAATCAGTTAAATCTTAAGTACTTAGTACTGTTGATATACTAGAATGATTTGAGTCATGTGATTGGGCAACGTGCTTCGTTTAAGTTTCAAACAATATATCATCACCACCCCATACACAATTAATAGAATCAATGACTACCACCGATACAACTAGCAACTAGCACTTCCGTGAAATAAGTACTAAGTACTAAGTAATGGTGGGCCCTGTATTCAAAGTGAATCGAGATATGCTAATAGCAGATACTATTTATTATGTATTAAGTACTAGCTTAAATTTTACTTGAAAACAAGTAGTCAGTTGATCCATATAGTTAACGTTCATAGAAACTGGCGAATTCTTTTGAATAAGGCTTCGAAGTACTCAGTATGATATAGGCTAAAATAATGAGATACAGCCAAGCCTGATCAACGTATCTACCAAGCTCCTCATTACTTGTAGGGCTTTTAAAGACAACAAATTTCAGAAATGAGTTCTTCATTTATCACTCTAATACTACTACGAATGAATCGATAGCGCTATTCTCTACTCAGAGCTTAATTGCCATATGACATAATGTAGTGGACAGGAGGCCACTAGTACCCCAGATTAAAGGCTCTACTGTTAGATTACCACCACTACTGAATATCAATATTTTAGCAGCAGCCATGGCTAAAAGCGCCGATCTAGCGGCCAAATTACTATTATCGGCAAACCTATCATGATTCACAAAGAACTACCACAAAGCACTAAGGAGCATTGAGATCAAGTATCGCCTCGAATAATACCAAACGATTTGGAAACAAATCATAGGCCCGGCACTTTGTTGTCAAGTCAAAGTACTACTAGTCACTAGGCTTCAAGTTCGAATAACCAGGCCTTATCTTAATTGGCCGCGGTTTTCCCAAACTAAATGATGCTAATTATTATCATTAAGTATAAACCAATGGTTTGGTATACTACTGTGACTTCAGCAAGGACACTAGGTACTATATTTAAATTCATTAAATTGTCTTATGCCAAACCCACATCCACTACTAGCTGGACTAGTACCTATATCATAAGTTCCATCTCCCAGAATGGTAGCAAATCAATAAAGATCTCAACTCAATTCGTCTGATCGTGGAAGAGCGTCCACAACACTTGGTTACTAGTAATGTAGTAACAGGTTTAGCATCCACAGTAATGAGTAGTGGTACCATTACTAGCACCACACAACACTGGTAGTCAAGCAAATTGAGGTATTGATAAAAGAACTTTGAGTTCCTAACACTAGTAATTGTAGCTACATACTATTTTCAAAAATCGGGTCACGAGTAAGCATTAGTATGATTACGATACTAGTACTACTCATACTTCTTCAGAGGTACTTTATTCTATAAATAGTAAAAGAGAAGACACTTTACTACTTTTAAAGCAGGGAATCAAGAAGTAATAGGACGAATGAGTCGTGAGAAGTTGACTTAAATATTCTGACTAAAGGAGGGTAAAATCACCGTATAACTAAGTGGGTACAGATGTCTAAGAGCCTGACTTAAGGTCAAGCCCTAAGCGTTATGGCTTAAGTCGGTCGGAACCGGCCAATATTCCAAACTAGTGGAGGTTTCGAGTACGATGTGTACGGGGCCCTTAGATCGGGGCCCCATATTCAATAAGCTTACTATTACTAGGGTTATGAAAAGCAACAATATTAAGTAATATATTCATAATTGCTGCTTAAGTGCTAATATTAGTAGCATTTTAGTGATTTACGGAATCTTTTATATATATTACAGAATGAGCTGGGAGCAATTCGATCTTTACTAAAAGTAAGTACTTTCGGTAATCTCAGCACTTGATAAGTAGACAAAGCAGGGTTTAACTTAATACTTAAGCGTCACTACTTTCCATTCAGTACTTGTGGCCCACTAATCAAGTACTCAGTCAACTAGTTGACTTGTACTCAACTCAGCTGGTTTGGATTGGAATCATAATAGTACTAATGGGATGGTAGACTAAGTAAGTAAGTAACTCTAGAATTAAAATGTTTCAGCCTGAGTGAAGCCTTGAGTAGCATCGAGTTAGCTTTATGTCCACATTTCATTATATCCAGTTACTAAACCGCACTAAGTATAGTAGAATTCTTTTTCTCTATAATGATCATTAACTGTAAGTACTTAGTAAAGTAGGTTAAACTTGGCATATTTGCTCAGGCTTAGACTTTAAGGTCTTGATATGAAAATTTTATCAGTTGCTCTTTGAAGTAGTACATCATGCGTTAGCTAGTAGTAAGCTGTAATTGATACAAGAAACTTAGAAGAGTTTATCTTATAAATAATCCTATAGTAACTTAAGTTCAACACGAGTTCGACTCAATTCTAACCGCTGATTTTTGCTGCATCTTATACGCTGAAGTTAGGTAATATCAGTATGGTCTATAAGATATAGGTGGATCACCTGACTAACAAATGTCAATGTACTACTTGGCACTCTCCACTGAAAGATCTATACAAAGAGAGACTTCTCCATTCCATACTTAGATCAATATCAGTCATAATGAACAATTACTTTTAGCATTATGGCAGGGTTGAGTACTTATGATTGAAAGCAGTTATTAAGTACTAAGTACTTAGTTGTTGATATTTATAAGACTGGTTTCAAACAGAA
>Ga0247807_10001804_pt1 | contig 12253 bp, 11 predicted proteins | sample UWRJL074202C1_FD_179931 | JGI IMG/M metagenome (GOLD analysis project Ga0247807, IMG submission 179931) | Plant litter microbial communities from Arlington Agricultural Research Station in Wisconsin, United States - UWRJ-L074-202C-1 | ecosystem: Environmental > Terrestrial > Plant litter >...
GACAGGAAGTCGTAATTAAGGCAGATGCGATACGCGACAAAGAATTTGTTGGCGTAATCCAATCATTGTCTCCTGCAAGTGGAGCCCGATTTTCGTTATTGCCACCCGATAATGCCACAGGAAACTTTGTAAAAATCGAACAAAGAATTCCCGTTAGAATTCAGCTAAAAGATGCCGGCCAGCAAACTGATTTTTTAAGAGCCGGAATGAATATTACCGTTGTTGCCGAACACCAATAAAATGGAAGATAAAAGTATTTTTAAATCCTGGGTCCCCAATTGGGCCATCATCATAATCTTGTTTGTCTGCTTGCTGCATTCCATGATTTTGTTGGGTGTTTATTCGTCCAATGTTACCTATGCGGCAAGTTTTCTGGATATAGAACCGGAAGATTTACAATTTTCGATGTGCGTAACCTATGGAACGCTGCTGGCAACCATACTGATCGAAAGCCGATTTTCGAATTATTTCCCCGCGAAAAGTTACCTAATCGCACTTTATATTCTAATAGCCGTAACGATTATTTCGTCAGCTTATGTAGATAATTTTGCCGTTTTTATAATGCTAAGAGTAGCCGAGGGAATTTTAATGGCCTTGCCTGTTATGATTTTGAGGCAGTTGCTGGTCGAACGTTTTAAGTCTAAAAACGCCATAATAATTGGATTCACTTTTTACTACGGATCGCTTTTGCTGGCAACACCCTTTATCATGAATATTGCTGTTTGGTTCCTGGATCATTACAATTGGAAATATATGTTGTATGTGTCGGGAATGCTCCAGCTCATCAACGTATTTTTAATTTTGGTAACCTTCAATAGTCACCGCATCACCAAGAAAATTCCTTTATATCAAGTCGATTTCCTAAGCTATGTTTTGGTGCTAACATCAATCATTACCGGAGCCTATTTTTTTGTCTATGCCGAAAAAAAGTATTGGTTTGACTCTGCACAAATAGTTCTCGCCATTATCATCTGCCTCATTACAGGCGGTTTGTTCATCTTTAGACAACTGCTCCTAAAACGACCAAGTTTTGACTTCGAAGTTTTTAAGTACACCAATTTAAGAACCGGATTTGTATTGTTTTTTATTTTCTACATCTGCAGGGCAACGCTAAGCATTTGTCATAGCGCCATGTTTACCATCTGGAATTGGGATCCGTCGAGAGTTGCAGGAGTACAATACATAAACGGATTAGGAAATGTAATCGGACTTATTATAGCTGCTTTTTTTCTAATGAAAGCCATGGCGACCAAATACATCTTTATGATTGGTTTTATGCTTCTTGCCATTTATCATTTTTGGTTTACGTTTCTTTTCGTGCCCGATGTTGCTTTGTCAGACATCGTGATTCCGTATGTTTTACAAGGAATCGCCGTTGGTATTTTGTTTGTGCCTTTAGTTTTGTTTACCGTTACAGCTGTGCCTGCAAAAATGATGACTTCGTCCGGTATCGTAGGTGTTTCAGGACGTTTTTGGGGAAGCACAATAGGATTTTGTATCATGCAGAACGTTCAGGTGTTTTTGAACAAGAAACACTTTTTAAAACTAAGTCAATTTGTAACAGGCGAAAACCCTCAAACACAGGAAATTATTTCAAAAACAGCCCAAAGCTTCATGGCAAAAGGATACACGGTTGACGACTCGAATGCGCTAGCCTTAAAAAAAGTTTTTAGCACCGTTGCCAAACAATCTACCTTATTATCCAACATGGAAATTTTTACCGTTGTAGGTTATGGTTTGCTCATATTGGTTGTTTTTATAGGCTTCAATCAGCATTTGCGCCACACGGCGAATTTGTTCAAAAAGAAAATTTGGATTAGTTAACGGATTTGTTTCAGATTATCCTGCGAGGTTTTCAAAACCTTGTAGGTATTTAAGCCAGAGCTAATTTTAAAATAATATAATTTTTCAGGAGCTTAATCCTGCTGTCCGCTATATCTTTTGTGTCCGCCGCGGCGGACACAAAAGGATGCCGCTTCCATCAGGGCTAGGAGAAACGTATCTAATCTAAAGACCACCAAAGAGCCATAGGCTCGGCAGATATTGTAGGGCCGGATTTTAATCCGGCTTTAAGAATGTAATGAGGTAAAAGAGATCCATAGGATCGGCTGATATTTTGTGTTTTCATATAAAAAAATAAAACAAAGTTGACCCCATATATGCGTTCAAATGCAAAATAAATTTTGTGACTTTTGTTTTATAAAAAAATAAGACAATGATTACGAAAGGCATCTCACAAGAAACAGAAATCAGACTAAAAGACTTTTTTACTGATATTATCGAAACCAAAGAAATAGCAAAGAAAATACGACAAGTAAATCATGTACTTTCCTTATGTAACATGAGAGGTTGCGAAACCATAGAAATCGAGTTCGATAATCTTGAAGACAATTTTTACTGGCTCAATAAACTAGCCGAAGCCTTAGATCCTTATTTGGATGTGGAGTAAAAAAACGATTAGCAAACCCAAAGTAAGTATGTGGTATGTCCTTTATTTAAAAGAAAAGATGCAAAAAATAATTTTTTTAAATGACTTCCTTGTATTGTGTGTTCCTTGAATCGTTTTTTATAGAATAATTTAAAGAAATGTAAAATAGGTGACATTTCCCAAATTTTGATAAGAATAGATTTGTGATATAATTAAAACTAGATATATTATGAAAAAATTATTCTTATTTCCTTTTATGATAGGGCTGATTACTGTATCATGCAGTAAAGATGATTCAAATGAAACAAAAAATCCAATTGCTAAAAACATCGAAACTGCTGAAAAAGTTAGTGTCGATCGTTTTAGTGAAGGTGTTGGGCATTTACAAGTTCGAACTGCAACAAATGGGCTTCCTAAAGCAAACGAAGCGGTAGATTTCGACAAGCAACCATTTATTACTAAAGGATTAGGCAGATCAGGTGTGAAAGTTGAATACTATAATTTTGATATTCAGCCAGTAATTCCTATTCCAATTTATGCATTTTTTAAAGAAGATGGTGTTACACGAATAGAAGGGCAAAATAATGTGGTGTCAGCTATTCCGGGCGATGCAAAATATAGTGATTTCTGGCTAGTGCAAAAAGTATTGGTTCCGGATAATTATGTTCCTAATTCTATTACTAGTGAAGCTGAGGTTTTAGCTTCTAAATATAAAGTTGTTGCAACAGAAGATCTTGTAAATTGTCCGGTAGTTCCTTTTGGTTCAACTGCTGCAAAAAGCGATGTTGCCGGAGTGCCAAGCAAGTTAATTCTTGGCTGGTATAAAGGAAAAGCGGTTGCTTATTTTAATTTCCCGGAACCAGGTTTTAAAGTCTCTTCAGAAGGATTGGTACCTATCTCGCCGATTTACGTGATGTTTAATGTTGATCCATCATCAGATAATCCTGCTTCAGGACCTGCTTCAGGTTTTATGTACGAAACAGGAACTTTACAGTCTCATAATGTATTGGGTACGCCGGAAGGAGTTGCATTAACACCTTTGTGGGATGTAAGAGTTTTGAGTAATGTAAATTTTGACAAAGTTGTAGATTTAAAAACAGCACTTAGTTTTCCTTCTGAGAAAGCTAATGCGAATGTTAACTGTCCGGTAATTAGATTATAAAAAATAATAAAATTAAAATATTTTAGCAGCTGCAAGGAATGTTCCTTGCAGCTGTTTTTTCGTGAAAAATTATAAAGAATCCTTAGATTTTTATTTGGATGTGGAGTGAGTATATTAATAATGCAATATAAATGTTGAATTTTTTGTTTTCACAGTGCCCAACTATTCATTATGCTTTAGTACCTGCACTTAAAAATAGGATATATAGCCCAGACTGGCTCTGGGTTTTTGTTTATACTAAAATTATGAAATAACTAATTAGTATAAAAACAAAAAAGCTTCTGATTTCTCAGAAGCTTTTTTCGTGCGGATAATAGGACTCGAACCTACACGCCTTGCGGCACCAGATCCTAAGTCTGGCATGTCTACCAATTTCACCATATCCGCTCAATTGTGGGTGCAAAGATAATCATAAGTTCGAATAATCAAAGACTTTTTTGAAAAAAAATATTAAATCTTTTTTTGGTACTTTTGGTTTTCTATAAAAATAATTTAAATGGAAAACATAAAGTCCTACGTTCAACAACATAAAGATCGGTTTATCAACGAATTGATCGAATTATTAAAGATTCCGTCGGTAAGTGCCGACACCGCATATTCGCAAGACGTAATAGATACTGCTGAGGCAGTAAAAGAAAGTTTATCAAAAGCAGGCTGCGATTTAGTCGAAGTTTGCGACACTCCGGGTTATCCAATTATTTATGGAGAAAAAATAATCGACCCAAATTTACCAACCGTATTAGTTTACGGACACTACGATGTTCAGCCGCCAGATCCAATGGAATTATGGACATCGCCACCATTTGAACCTGTTATCAAAAAAACAGAAATACATCCCGAAGGCGCTATTTTTGCTCGTGGAGCCTGCGATGACAAAGGACAAATGTTCATGCACGTAAAAGCGCTTGAATATATGGTACAAAGCAATACGTTGCCTTGTAATGTAAAATTCATGATCGAAGGTGAAGAAGAAGTAGGTTCAAAAAGTTTAGGCTGGTTTGTAGAACGCAATCAGGAAAAACTAAAGAACGACGTAATCCTAATTTCAGATACAGGAATGATCTCGAACCAACAACCATCAATTACGACAGGTTTACGCGGTTTGAGTTATGTTGAGGTAGAAGTTACAGGTCCAAACCGTGATTTGCATTCCGGTTTATACGGTGGAGCAGTAGCTAACCCGATCAACGTTTTGGCAAAAATGATCGCTTCACTACATGACGAAGACAATCATATTACCATTCCGGGATTCTACGACAAAGTAGAAGAATTATCGGCAGACGAAAGAGCCGAAATGGCAAAAGCACCATTTAGCTTAGAAAAATACAAAAACGCATTAAACCTAAACGACGTTTACGGCGAAAAAGGATATGTAACCAACGAGCGCAACTCGATTCGTCCAACTTTAGACGTAAACGGAATCTGGGGCGGATACCAAGGCGAAGGAGCAAAAACAGTAATTGCAAGCAAAGCCTTTGCTAAAATCTCAATGCGTTTAGTTCCAAACCAGGATTGGGAAGAAATCACAGAATTATTCACCAAACATTTCACTAGTATCGCACCGGCTGGAGTAACCGTAAAAGTTACGCCACACCACGGAGGTCAGGGATATGTAACACCAATAGACAGCATTGGTTACAAAGCTGCAAACATGGCGTATACAGAAACATTTGGAGTTCCGGCTATTCCGGTTCGTTCAGGAGGAAGTATTCCAATCGTAGCGTTATTCGAAAAAGAATTAAAAAGCAAAACCATTCTTATGGGCTTTGGTTTAGACAGTGATGCTATTCACTCACCAAACGAGCACTTCGGAATCTTCAATTATCTAAAAGGAATCGAAACCATTCCGTTGTTTTACAAATATTTTGTAGAGCTTTCTAAGTAATCCATTTACTATTCAGAAAGGTTTCAAAAGCATTTTTATTATAAAATAATCCGTTTATTCTTCATAGAGTAGACGGATTTTTTTTTGGCGTTTCCTTCGGCCGGGCTATCCGCTATATCTTTTTGTTTTTAAAGAAAAAACAAAAAGTATGCCGCTTCTATCCCTAACGCATAAGCAGTTAATAAACACCTGTTGTTGTATGCCAACTCCTTCTATTAAACACCTCATGTAAAAAAAATTAAGAAAAAACTTGTTTTATTTAAAATTAACTCTACATTTGTAGAATAGGGACTATAATTGTAGAAGCGCTGAAGGCTTTAAGCTTTAAGCTTTAGGCTATATGCTTTTAAAAACAATAAACTATCAACAACAAACCAAAAACCACTATGAAAAAACTTCTTTTCCTTTTTACCTTATTCACGTATAGCTTTACACAGGCACAAGATTACAAACAATGGGTTCGCAAAGCCGATTCTTGTTACACGGCGAAGAATTACGCAGCGTCGGTTGCGTTTTACGATAAAGCGTTTAAAATAGAAAAAAAATCACAAACCGATTTGTACAATGCGGCTTGTTCTGCAGCGATGGCAAAAGAAGAGAAAAAAGCGTTCAAATGGCTTGATCTTGCCATTGATAATGGATACGAAAACATCGCTCACATGAAAATTGATGGTGATTTGAAAGTCTTGCAAACCAATAAAGAATGGCCGAAGATGGTTGCTAAACTTCAAAAGAAATTAGATGTTCTGGAAGCCAATTATGATAAGCCTTTGCAGAAAGAGCTTTTAGACATTTATACAGACGATCAGGGCATACGCCACGAGTTTATGAAAATCTACAAAGAAAAAGGAAAAGAAAGCAAATCCTTTGACAGCATTAATAACCTGATGGGATATAAAGACAGTATCAATCTTATCAAAGTAATGAAAATACTAGATCATAAAGGCTGGGTAGGAGCAGATGTTGTAGGTTCACAGGCGAATCAAACTTTGTTTTTAGTCATTCAGCATGCCGATTTGCAGTATCAGCAAAAATACCTGCCTATGATGAGAGAAGCTGCAAAAACAGGAAAAGCCAAACCAAGCGCACTGGCGTATCTCGAAGATCGTGTTGCGCTGCGAGAAGGGCGAAAACAAATATATGGTAGTCAGATTTTGACCAATCCAACGACTAAAAAACCATTTTTTGCACCACTTGAGGATCCGGATAATGTAGATAAACGAAGAGCTGCAGTAGGATTGGGACCTTTGGCAGACTATGCCGTAAAATCAAACATAGTCTGGAATGTAGAAGCGTATAAAAAAGAACTTCCCGAACTAATAGAATTAACAAACAAGAAAAAATAATATCATGCAATTATCCAATTCAGAAGAACAATTAATGGAGCATCTCTGGAAACTCGAAAAAGCGTTTATGAAAGATTTGCTGGAAGCTTATCCAGATCCAAAACCCGCAACAACAACTGTGGCAACACTTTTAAAGCGTATGATCGATAAGAAGTTTGTTGCGTATAACGAATTCGGAAATTCACGCGAATATTATCCGCTGGTCAAGAAAACAGCTTATTTCTCTAAACATGTAAATGGGTTAATTAGCAATTTCTTTAATAATTCAGCATCGCAATTTGCTTCTTTTTTTACAACAGAAACCAATTTGTCGACTTCAGAATTAGAAGAGCTCAAAAAAATAATCGATTCACAAATTCAAAAAAAGAAAAAATGATAACGTATCTTTTAAAATCCGGATTGCTGCTTTTGATTTTTTATGCAGTGTATAAATTGTGGCTTGAAAACGAAAAAATGTTTCGTTTTAATCGCGCTTATCTTTTAGGAAGTTTAGTGTTGAGTTTTGTTATTCCGCTGCAATTGATTTCGCTTGACCCTTGGTTCGAAAATGCAGTTGGTTATATTCAGTTAGAAGAAATTATAATCCAAACAAACGGAAATCAGCAATTAGAAACAATCTCAGGAAGTCAATATGCTATGCTTTTTGCAGGTATTTTTTACGCCTTGGTTGCTTTGTTGCTAACGGTTCGCTTTATCCGAAATCTGTATTCCTTTTATGTTAAACAAACGAAAAATGAAGTGCAGGTAGTAGAAGATGTAACAGTTGTTTTAATCGAAAAACCCGTTTTGCCACACTCTTTCTGGAAAACCATTTTTATCAACAAACAAGAATTTGAAGAAGGTAAAATTCCATCGGAACTAATAGCGCACGAAAAAGCACATCTAACCCAAAAACACACATTGGATATTCTTCTGATAGAAGTCTTGCAGATTGTCTTTTGGTTTAACCCAATGATTGTTTTCTATAAAAAAGCCATTAAGCTTAATCATGAATTTTTAGCAGATGAAGCCGTAAACAAGCAATTCGAATCGGTTAGGGAATATCAGAATCTGTTATTGAATATTGCCTCCAATAAAAACACGATTGCTCTGGCAAGTAATATTAACTATGTAATAACCAAAAAACGTTTACTTATGATGACCAAAAAAGAATCTCCGTTTAAAATCGCAATCAAAATAGGTGGTACAGCGATTGTTTGTATGCTAATGCTGGTAGTTTTTAGTACCAAAACTATGGCTCAAAAAGGATTAGAAAAAAACACTACTTCCCAGGAATATAAAAAGCTGACTGAGGTTGAAGTACAGCCTGAATTTCCAGGCGGTATGATGGGCTTTTATAAGTTTGTAGGGCAACAATATAAAATACCCGCAGAATTGTCTAAAACAAAAGCAATGGGAAAAATATTTCTAAGTTTTATGATCGAAAAAGACGGTTCTTTGACTGACATTACAATTGTAGACGACAAACTTGGTTATGGCGCAGGTGAAGAAGCTGCTCGTGTTTTAAAACTTTCTCCAAAATGGAAACCTGCTTATGATGGCGGTGAACCGGTTCGCGTTATGTATAGTTTGCCAATTACAATTCAGGCTGATAAGTAAGAAAGTGTTTTATCAAGAATAAAAAAAAAAAGATGATGTACAATCTGTTTCATATCAGACAAACAATAAAAACAATTGTTTTAATTATTTTATTGACATTCATTAGTAATGTCGGCTTTGCACAACAAGCAAATAAAACACCTGCAACGATTGTTAAAACATGGGAAGAAGTAGAAATAAAGCCAGATTATAGAGGAGATCAGGCAAGATTTTATGCCTATGTAGGAAACAATTTTACACGAATTGATTCCGAAAATGGTAAAATCAAAGCCACTTTTGTTATTGAAAAAGATGGTCATCTATCCAGTATTGAGATTGTTGAAAATGAAGCGGGAGTTTTATCAGCGAAAGAATTTACCAGAGTCTTAGAGAGATGCCCTGTCTGGAAACCTGGTTATCATGAAGGAGTTCCGATTCGGGTAGCACACAGTATTACAATGACGCTTCAATAATTTCAAATAAAAAAAATCCGCTTCTAAAATTTAGAAGCGGATAATTAAACTAAAAAAATTCTCAAAAAAAAAAACTAAATCAAGACTAGAATAAGTCCGGATTATATCCAAAGTAAGGTACTTTTTGTTCATTAAAAATAACCCCATATTCTTCTAACTCCTTCAAAATAGGCAGATAAACTTCTTTATTAATAGGAAGTTGTACACCGGGAGTTTTAATTTTACCATTCAAAATCAATAAAGTTGCCATAGCCACAGGTAAACCTACCGTTTTTGCCATTGCCGTATACGTCTGGTCGTCGCCAATACAAACCATTTTAGAATCGATTTGTGCTTTTTTACCGTCGAGTTCGTAGCCAAACTTATGGTACATTACGATCATGTCTTTATCATCAGGCTCTAAAGTCCAGCTGTCGGTTAATATTTTTTCTAATATTTGCGCAGGAGTAGCATTAGGTAAATTCACTTTCTTGTCAGGATTAAACAAGTCCAACTCTAAAAGTTTATCCCACATAATATCGTCCTGATCAATTTTTAAAATCAGACGGGTTTTAATTTCAACAGAATCGGTTGGATGATAGGGCAGGAACGAATTTACAAACTGGCGGTAACTCATGTTTTCAGAATCTTCCATAATATAGCTATCGTCCGTCATGCCCAATTGTACAAACATATTCCACGCTTTAGAATATCCAACACGTCGAATAGTACCGCGATATAAGGTGAGGATATTATCTAAACCATAAATGGATCTGTATTTGAGTGAATCGCGATTCGAGTATGCTTCAAATTTGCCGTAACCTTCTACTTCCAGAAATTCAGTTCTGCGGAATAAAGTTCCGTACGGAATGTATTTATAAGTGCCTTCCTGAACAAATTTTGCAGCGCCGCCTTGTCCTGCCAAAACCACATTTCTTGGCGCCCATGTAAATTTGTAATTCCATAAATTAGTATCTGATTCAGGAGCAACCAAACCGCCGCAAAACGATTCAAACAGCAGCATATTACCGCCTTTTTCTCTAATTTCATCAATTACTTTCATGGCACTCATGTGATCGATTCCCGGATCAAGACCAATTTCATTCATGAAAATAAGATTGTTCTTTTTAGCCTCTTCATCAAGCGCCTGCATTTCATTACTGATATAAGAAGCGGTAACAAGATGTTTTTTGAAGGCCAGACAATCTTTGGCAATTTCGATATGCAAATGCGCAGGAAGCATCGAAATTACGATAGAAGCTTTTTCGATCGCTGCTTTTCGTTCTTCTGTATCAAAAATATTTAGGGCTATCGGAGTAGCATTCGGATGATTTTGCGTTTTTCTTTCGGCTAAAGCCAAAGATAAATCAGCTACAATAAGATGCAGGTTTTCCGTTTCTGATTTTGCCAGCAGATAACGTATCAAAGAAGAGGCAGATCTTCCGGCTCCGATAATTAAAATACTTCTCATGTTTTTACATTTGTAACACAAATATATTAAAATGTTATAAATGTAACAATCGAAATGCTTTAAAAATGCATTTAATTTTTATTTATCTGAAAAATTCTAATAATTATTTTTATTTAAAAACATTTTTTAGAAGTAAAACACTTTTTAATTTGGATTGAAGTATTTTTGTTTAAAATTTGAAAGTTTTAAAAGAGATGAAAAAAAGAATAATCTTAACAGGTACTTTTATCGGAATGCTGGCTATTATTTTTGGTGCTTTTGGAGCGCACCTGCTAAAAAAATATTTAACAGTTGAGCAATTAGCCACTTTTGAAATAGGAGTACGTTATCAAATGTACAATGCTTTCTTCTTATTTTTTCTTTCGAGCAGAAAAGAACTTTCTAAAAGAGTTTTAAAAATTATTTACAATCTGGCAGTTGCAGGTGTAATTCTTTTTAGCGGATCGTTGTATTTACTTGCTACAAATAATCTGACTGTTTTTGACTTTAAAGTTATCGTTTTCGCAACACCTATTGGCGGATTCCTATTAATTCTCGCTTGGTTGACATTATTTATCACTATTTTGAGGAAAAAATCATAAAATCCCGAATAAAAAATTCTATCTAAAAATTAATCTTTAATTTTGTCTCATAATTAACATCTAAGTTCAATTATGTGAAAATTTATTGCTTTTTATCACTTAGGGTAAAAAATATAACAAATGTTGGTTTTTAAGTAAATGCTTAAGGGTCAATTTCAAATCATTTAAAACTCAAAAAACAAAACTCACAACAACTACAAATTTATGGACACTAACACACTTTTCTCGCAATCGATTTCGTTAGAGGAGCTTGGAATCGAAAATGCAAAAATTCGTTATCAATTATCAGCGGATGAATTGCACGCTATTACGCTGCAAACAGGACAAGGTGTTGAGAACTCTACAGGAGCATTGGCAATTAATACAGGCGAATTTACAGGGCGTTCTCCACAAGATCGTTTTATTGTAAAAGACAGCATAACAGAAGACAAAGTTTGGTGGGGGAATGTAAATATTCCGTTTTCATCTGAAGCTTTTGATAAACTTTATACTAAAGTAACACAGTTTTTATCAAACAAAGAAGTTTTTGTTCGTGACGCTTACGTTTGTTCTGATGTGAATTACAAATTAAATGTACGTGTAGTAACAGAAACGGCTTGGTCGAACTTGTTTTGTTACAATATGTTTTTAAGACCGGAAGAAGCTGAACTGGCTAATTTTTCTCCGGAATGGACTGTTGTTTGTGCACCAAGTTTTATGGCAGATCCTGCTGTAGACGGAACACGTCAGTCTAATTTTGCGATTTTAGATTTTACTAAAAAAATAGCCTTGATTGGAGGAACAGGTTACACAGGTGAAATGAAAAAAGGAATTTTTTCGGCTTTAAATTTCATTCTGCCTGTTTTTAAAAATACTTTACCAATGCATTGCAGCGCCAATGTAGGTGAAGAAGGCGATACAGCAATCTTTTTTGGATTATCAGGAACAGGAAAAACAACTTTATCTGCGGATCCGGATCGTAAACTAATTGGAGACGATGAACACGGCTGGACAGCAGAAAATACCGTTTTTAATTTTGAAGGTGGTTGCTATGCAAAAGTGATCAATTTATCAGAAGAAAATGAGCCGGATATCTTTAGAGCAATCAAAAAAGGAGCCCTTTTAGAAAATGTTGTATTCAAAGCAGGAACAAACGAAGTGGATTATGACGACGTTTCAATTACACAAAATACACGTGTAAGTTATCCAATTACACATATCGATAATATTCAGCCGGGATCTATTGGACATAATCCTAAAAATATATTTTTCTTAACAGCAGATTCTTTCGGAATTTTGCCTCCAATCTCTAAACTTACTCCAGGTCAGGCTGCTTACCATTTTATTTCAGGATATACGGCAAAAGTAGCA
>Ga0247807_10001805_pt1 | contig 12251 bp, 9 predicted proteins | sample UWRJL074202C1_FD_179931 | JGI IMG/M metagenome (GOLD analysis project Ga0247807, IMG submission 179931) | Plant litter microbial communities from Arlington Agricultural Research Station in Wisconsin, United States - UWRJ-L074-202C-1 | ecosystem: Environmental > Terrestrial > Plant litter >...
AGTGTTTACTGAGCACAAGATATTTAATGGCCGAGATGTGAACAGTATTCATGAACTGGCATCTGACAGTAGAAAATTCAGCTTGTGCCCTGACCATGGTCACGTGAATAGCATTCTTTGTGTAGACATTTCTTCCAATATATCTGCCATAGTTTCCCCATAGTTCCTCATCCATTTCTGGCTTATGGCTCAATCAGAGCTCTTCGTTTAGCTTCACAGCGTGCCGCAGACTTCCCTATGTCCTTGTGCCTGAGATGATTCAGAAGTAGAACGTATATCTGGCTGAAATCGAGACGCTGTCTGTATACAGAGAGTACCCAGAACTTCCTCCCGAGATCCTGGTCATGATCATGATATTAGCGAATTTTGGCTACATCCTTGTTAAAATCGCTATTGGACCAGTTATAGAAGATGGGACGTGAAATGCACTTCTAAGCTTTCACTTGGATCAATTCATTTCCTTGATTCCTTTTCCTCCTGCTCGTTCTAGCACTACCACAATTTCATCATGCCCATTCATCTCCGCCAGTTGTAAGGCTGTTTTCTTTTTCATATTCCGGGTGTTAATAGCCTCTCCAGCAGATATCAGCCTTTCTACCACATCCAAATATCCCCCTTCCGCTGCAGCTTGGAGAGCAGTTTTACCGAGATAATGGCTTCTTGGACCGTTAACTTCAGCACCACTAGCTAATAATAGTTCAATAACTTCTAGAGATCCGGATGCAGCTGCTGCTTCTATTCAATCAATCAGTATCACAATAATGTAGTCAGTTAAGGAAATGTGGAAATTAGCTGACGAAGTGCTGTGACCCCATTATATTTCGCGCCTTCTGAATTAACATTTGCACCTCTATCCAACAACTCAGAAACAATTTCTAAATTTCCAAATTCACACGCAGCTTGTAGAGCAGTTCGACCATGCGTAAAGGCAGGTTTAGCGTTAACATCCGCTCTCTCTCTCAGTAATTTCCTGACCATCTTCACTTGTCCACCTTCACAAGCCGCCTGTAGTGCGGTTAATCCATTATACCTTGCAGGCACCTGGTTCACCCTAGCTCCTCTGGCGACCAAAACCTCTACAATAACTAAATACCCAAAATAAGCAGCAACTTGCAAGGCAGTCCGACCTCCATTGTTCCCTCCAGCTTGATTCACATCGGCACCTTTTTCAAGCAGTACCTTTACTACATTGAGATGTCCACCTTTACAAGCCGCTTGTAGAGCGGTCACACCATACCATCCTGGATCGAGGGCGCTTATGTCGGCTCCAGCTTCGAGAAGAGAATGGACTTCTGGAAGGTCCCCTATTCCAGCTGCCGTTTGGAGGGGTGAAGGGCCAGGTTCGTCTTCGGTACCGAGAGGTGCGTTTTCTTCGGTCCTGGCGGTATTGAACGAAAAGCCTGGAGACATCTTGGATATTGAACAGGAAGTTTACAAGGTGAAGCCGTAAACCCTCGTCACTGAACGTGATCAGGTGGTATGAAACTAGCTACCAATGCACGTGAGATAAGCAACAAATTATTAATATCTTATTTCATTAATCAGACGTTCCATTTATGATATTTACCACCTACGAGGCATTTAAACTGTGCTTGACGGAGAAGCTTTCTAAAAACTCAGCTAGTAATGGCAAGAGGATTTTACACTTCGTTCGCAAGTTATGGCAACTGATAATTTTCTCGAATTTCACTAGAGAAATTCACACGACACGGAATGGTCGCTTCGTACAGCATTGGAGGAATGAGTCCAGCACTTGTGTCGATACTCCTCTCGGCCTGATTCCTCATTGGTGCTCCACCACTTCTCGAAGCTTGGAATGCTGACATACGGACCGAGAGCACTATGTAAATTATAAGTTTCAATGAAAGCGACAAGATTTGGGTTGAAGAGCTAATACAAATTTCTTCTCGCTTGACCTGACTGGTAAGATCAGAATTCAGCACCGCAATTTGGAAAACCACGTTGGAATTCGTGCAATGCCAGTGCTTGTTAATGGACCACTGCTATTCTTCAGAGAGCCCACTTTCAAGCTTAGTTCCTCAGTTATGAATATTTGCACCAGTTTTGTTTACATGTAGTTCAGTGATTTTATAGCGCATGATATGGAAACTCATTTATCACTGAATCACTTCGTAGCCTCGCACAGGTAAATTACACTTTCTTGTTAGTTTATTTAATTACCTAGCGTATTGCTATATAATCCAGCATCTCCATTAAGTAAGCAAGCAGTCACCATCTCCTGCCAAGACATCACTTACCTGCTGTGTTGCCTGAGGCTCCAACTTCGCTTAGCATCAAGGGGTGAAAAAGTGGATACCACCACTATCAGGTCTACAACGACTGCCTTCGTAAGCTTATGGCATAAACAGACTTCTCACTGCCATATCTTCTCGATGCCATATGTTAAGATTTAGGAGAGCAGAACATCTACGAGATATGTCGCAGGGAGACCTACTTTGAAGCTCATGAAAGTGTAGCTAATACGAGTCCTTTATGACAAGTTGGAATGTGGTCAATATGGTCAAAGATATGATGGAATATTGTCATTGTCACTGAATAAAGTGCTAAAGAATATAAAGAAGAGAATTTGAAATTGTGAATATTGATAAAGATCATTCTCAAGATGGTACAGTTTGTGATCAAGACAGGAAATTACAATTGTTCAGTATCATACATGTTATATGGTTCATTTGACTTACAAGCATGACAAGATTATGAAGAGTATTAGAAATCGTGGAACAAGATATAATTAATGAAAATAGACTACGATCCCTATGTTCTTTTGACCAGCAATAGCCAACTCACCTTTATCGCTTCTTGAAGAAAATTATATTGAATATTGGTCGCCACACAATGAGAATTAATAATTTAAAGGCAAAAGATGCAGGGTAGCTGTATAAATTGAAAATTTTAGGGCAACAATCCTTGTCTTCTTTCCAATTTTGGCAATCATTCACAACGCCAAGACTGGATTTCGTCTCAATAGCAACGAAAGAGTCGCGTCGCTCAAATATCGTCGTCCTTTTAATAAACGTTAAGACATCAAACACTTTCTCATCGTTTCGAAAAACTCTACAAACTCAGTCACATTACTTTCAAAACACTACTAAATCAAACACGCTTACTGCATTTCACACACCACATACACAACCATAACCGTCGCCATGGCTACTCAACACGAGAAGGAAGTCAACTCATTCAAGAGTCCTACAACAAACGAGCAACTTCCCGGGGGTCTAGTTGAACCGGAAGATCTAGACAAAATGATGGAGGATATGGATAATCCATCTGATTCTCAACAAGACGAGAATACTGAGAACACCTTACCAGCCTTGCAATCTTCAGTAGCGGAAGGAAATGGAAGCAGTGGATTCGAATTGGGAGGCGTTTCATCCAGTAATGGTGCTGCGTTCACTTTCAGTACAGTAAATCCAGTCGCCGAGTCCTTTGCTGAATTCAGAACTGCATCTATTAGGATTCTGTCATCTGATTTCCAGATACCCACTAGCAGTGGTTTCTCACTCAATCTACCAAATCTCCCACCCGCACCCGATTTTCGACCCAAGCTAAAGCCTAAATTGCGCAAGCCTATGACGCCTATAACCGCACCTACTCCAGCAGCCTTCACTATTTCAAACCCAATCCAGCTTCCAGCTTCGCAGATCTTTGGATACGTAGGTGCGCCAACGACTTTCGACGGCGACAGTAGCAACAGAACATCCCCAGAGGAAACGGGTGCGAGTAATGAAAATTCGATGCTCAGCCAGAGCGAGTCCCAGAACACAAGAGTAACACAAGATCAAATTGCCTTAACCTCCACTCCAGCGGCTCCTCAACTTGAGCAGACCGAGCAAAGTCATGAAGACCGTACCCCAGAAGAAACCACAATAGCCCCAATCTCCGAAGAAACAGCTAATGGTTCAAGTGGTAATTCTACCTTGGCGTCTGATGCAAATTCTAAAGTGCAATCCTCGGAACTTAATGTACAGCCAAGCCCATCTAGCATCGACCAGAACACAAGCAACGCTGCTATGAATACCAGTCCCTCTAGAGAGTCAACAGCCGTCGAGGGCTTGTTAGAACTGAGTGGGGGCATTTCAGCCCGTGGGACTACTCCAGTTTGTACAGATCCAACCAACATAAACACAACCCAAGTCAACACCCCTTTAGATACTAAGATGCAGGAAGAAACTTCTCAATCTTCTCGTAGTCCATCTACTATCCGCAAGAGTCAAAGCACTAGTGCCATGAATGCCGAAACCATCAATCAGGAGATACACAAGACACTCCCAGAAGTTGATACAAATGATCCAGCCAGTGAGATTTCTCAGACTGTTGCAGATCCATCCGACCTCAATAAACCCCAATTCCACGCCCCCTCGAACACAAATATACTCGATTCAGAAACCTCTCAGGTATCTAAAGGCTCGTCCATTACCAATGTAGACCAAAGCCATGGTCCTATGGATGCAGATACTTTGAGTCAGGAGACACAAAGTAAGCTGCCGGAAATGAATAGTAAGGGTCCCGCCGGTGAGACGTCGCCGAATCATATGGGCTCATCCAATTCGGCTGAGAAGGCTTACTATGGTGAGCGACCTAAGGGAATGAGTAGAAAGCAATGGCAGAACTACAGAGAGAGATTGAAGGCCAAGCAGTACAAAGCAGCATTCGTGGAGGAAGCAGCTAAACGAGCAGAGAAGTCTTCCTCAAGTGCCACAGTATCACCTAAGACAGTTCAGCCATCGCTCCCATCACCCTCCGATGCCGTCTCAGGCCCAAAATTTACTCCTGATAACGAGTCAAAGAAGTTTACTGAGACGTTTCAAGAGCCAGCCCACAGTTCTACCGGGTTCACGTCGACTGAAAATAGCGGAGCTGCTGAACATCCAGCTATTGCAACGACACCAGAGCCCCTAGCGAGCGAAAGATCACCACCCGAGGAAGATCATGCGCCAACAGATGAAGTCGAAAATACTGACATGAGAAACACTGATCATCCAAGTGGTCAATTGCCAAGTGTCATAGAAGCAGCAGTTGTCGAAAATACAGCAGTCACCGACTTGCATGTACCAAAAGTCCCATCTCAAGCAGTTGAAATTGAGCAAAATACCATTGATCAAGCTATGCCCGTCCAAGATGTCGAAAAAGGAAAAGAAATTGAGAATCTACAATCGTCCGATGTGCCGAATACCACAGACAAGGGTACAAAACATGAAGACCGCGGAGATCCCAGTGCTTTGGATAAACCTCTATTGACAAACAGTGGCTCCAGAGCAAAAGCTAGCTTCTACGTCTCGAGGAAGAAGCATGACGAAAAGATTAAGGAACTTGAGTGTGAAATTACCAGGCTACAAGAGAGTGGTCAAAAGGAGAAGCCGAACCAGGAGGATTTAGTGAAAAAACTGGAGTCGGAGATTGACGAGCTCAAGAAGAGCTTAACCGAAGTAGAGCGCGTCAAAAGCTCGAAACAAGATGAGCATGATGACAAAGTAAAAACACTAAAATCCGAAGTGACGAGCCTTCTAGAGAGAGCTTCAGCAGAAGAGGCGGTGAAGGTTTCAATCCAAGACGCACATACCGAGCAAGTGAAGGAACTTAGGCGTAAGATCCAAGAGCTTGAGGAGAACGCCAAAAAGAGCGAGTCCAAGATCAGAGAGTTGGAAGAAAAGAGCTCTCTACGTAAACAACAACCGTTTCACAAGATAGCCTCTTCTCGAAGTGCAAATGGCAAGGTGGAGATCATCTCGGTCACTACCACAACTGAAGATAACGTTAGTTCGAGTATAGCCGCCGAACAATACTACAAAGCCTCAGATATTGAGAGCTCGATCAAAGAAGTAGCCAACATCTTAGGTCTACAGGTGCCAGCCGACTACGATTATCTGAACTACTTCACAGATTCTGCAGGCCAAATTAGGGACTTTCAATCGGAGATCAGTGAGATGAAGAAAGCGGCCAATGCAGAAAACAAAGAAATTTCAGAGAAGTTAATGCACCGTCTGCTAAATGCATTTGGTGCGCAACGCATGAAGAGCATCTCGCCCGAGCCGGTGGAGACCCCTGAAAGCTTTTGTGAGATAATCACAAAAAAGCTCGATAAAGCCTTTCTGAAGGAGACTGATCTTACCGATGCACTGCATCAGGCGAAAAGTCAATATGATAAGCTGTCGGAAAACTTTCGAAACAAGGTCAATGCGAAACTGGCCACGGCGGTGAAGGAGAAGACCGATGACTTGCAAAAAGTAGTAGAGGGCTTGCAGTCGAAATTGGCCCGTAATGGGCTTCAAGCTGTCCGGCTTCAGACAGCTTACGAAGAGAAGCAGAAAGAAGCCAAAGTGCTTCTTGAGGATAAGAAGGAGCTGATGGCAGTCATCGACAATCAAACCACTGCGCATCAAAAGACTGCGGACCAGCTTGAAAAGCTTCAAAGGTCTGTTGAAAACAGCAGCAAGGAGACGGATGCACGGTTTGCATCAATGGAGGCTTGTCTGGTGGCACTCCGCCACCAGACAAACTCTAGCGAGGCAACAATCAAAACCTTGAAGAATAAGACTATGAAAAATAGTCTCGCCTCTCCCACCCACCATCACAAGACCAAGCTCTCTGAGCTGGAGAAGAGGGTTCAAACCCTCGATAAGAAGGTGGCTACTGGCCTTGAGCCATCCACCAAACCTGCCCTGCCAAATTTATCGGCAGGGCAGTGGATTGCCCTTTTATACGCCCTCCTCATCCTCACTCCGATGGTCCTCTACTTTGGACCCATCCTCTTCCAATTTACAACGAAGGCACCATCCTTCTCGAGAGCCAGCAGGCTCGAGATTTGGATGTACGAGTTGTTCGCCCAGCTGGTGCAGCTGGAGGGTTTGCCTGGATAGGCACCCTCATAAATTTGTCTCTCTTACCATTATGTAGGCTTCTGCTCATCAATCTCTTCCTTCCTGACAGCTAACAATTTCTTGCAGGTATTGTACGAGTATTTTGTGGAGTATCACCCCATCTCCGACCCGATGTTTGATAGCTTAAGGCCAATGCCGCCATTCTTTAGTCACGCCAAAGTACACCTGGAAGTGGGGGAGGCCGTGGGTAGACGCGAAGATCACGTATTTAGATATCTGGAAGTTTTCGAACTCTCCGTCTTGGAAGAAGTTGCGAAGACCACCTTGTCTAATAAGACGTTTTTGAAGTCTACTACCACCCACTTCCAGGTGGATCTTTACTGGGCTGTGAGAAGATGGAAGAGCTTCGAGCGTGAAGGAGAGGAGGATTATTTGGGAGGCGTTAGCAGATACTTTGTTTCCGGGAACTTTGAGGTTATTATCTGGTGGTGTTCTTTTGCATGGAGAGAAGCTTACAGGGGATGATTGTAGGCATCCAAGGCGCCTTTTAAGGCCTTTGGATTGTATGAGTAGCAATGGATAATTTTACAAAACTTCATTGTTTCTTTTCTCTTGACATACGTGAGACTGAATTTCACAATCTCAAGCTTTTTAATTCATTGCATGCCTGGTGGATCACTTTCCAATTGAGATTCGCCATCTTATATATCAAGAAATAAGGGTTCGTTAGTTCGGACTTTTAGAGAGCTGCACGTTGCTCGCTCTGCAATTGACGCAAACGTTGATTGTCGAATAACACGTATCAGCAACTCTGTGACGAAACATCCATTTCATGTAGTCGTTCTCAACCGCTAGTCTAATCAATTTTATATAGGAGGATTTCTTCACCAGAATTTCATACTAGATAGCTTTTCATGACCTTGGCAAGAATCAACCCGTTAAAACGTCAAATATGTGCAATGATGGCATGCTGCTTGATCACACTCACCTCACCATACAATCAGATCACTCTACGTCAATATTCGACCATTGATAGCAACCACGCTTTCATTCTTGTACAGAGTTTCCCCAGCTCTACTCAAACTTTCTATAGTGCATGTTTTACCATTAGAATATTTAGAATATTTAAAATGTCACACCAACATTTCTTTCGCAGAGTTTTCTCTCCTCCCGCATTGCTAGCAGCCAACTCTATTTCCCTGCACTACAACATCGACTCCTCCTTCGTGCGAGAAAACTGCGAGTTTGAATTTATATCAGTCACATGAATCTTCAACTGTCTCTTCTACTTCAGTCCTGTATCATTAGACAGGACCTGTAGGACCTGTTCGGGGAAAGCTATAACCAAATTTTCTTGCTCCCTGCTCTCGAACGGGTGTTTGGTAGACTCTCCGACATATGTTGCACCATTTCTTGTCTGCACACTGTTATTAGGCGTTGCTTTTGTGTGAAAAGGTAGAGGGGAAAGACGTACATCAGCTGCGGTGACGGCGAGAGCAAAGATCAGCGCTCTGAATTCCGGGCGGAAAGGCATGGCGACAAGGGATAGGGTGTAGCAATGCTATTAGATCAGGAAATCGGCTTTTCGATAAGATAATTAGCTGGACTTTTCCGAAGTGATAAAGAGTTGTGACTCCAATTTACCGAATGGGTAAACAATGCGTTGAAGAGGGAATGGGAGATGAACAATGCGAATTCGCATTGCTCTTATGTCAATCTGGCAGTCCGAATCAAAATACCCGATATACCACTGAACTGCATAACCCAACATAGACTAAGGTTTCTCTACAGTTAGTGCCTCTTAGACCTGGTTGATGTATTCTACCGACCTTCAAATCTTTAGGTTTGGTTGATCACATTAGCTGGGCAATAATAATTGTGTGGGGAAGCTGGGAGAATAGGGGTTTAAGCGAGGCTGGTTTAGAGATTGGAACATCTCACTCTTGCTTTGATCAGTTGAGCATCCAGTTTTACATGATCTATGTTGAACTATATCTACAATTATTTTGGTCTATTTATACATTGCTCCAGCGTTAAATTTACAAGAATGAGATCATTAGAAGTCTAATCATCTAACAGTCCAACGGTCCAATCTGTGATCTTTTCCACACCATGGCCATTAATAGCACTTACAGGAAAGACTTCCACTTTCTGTCCCCAAACCCTCTTCTTTCCACTTGGATGTTCTTCCACACCCTCACTTACATTCCTGATGTACGCCTGTAAGGCGAGGAATTTGTCTTGCGTCTCAGGCAAGTCAGCCTTTGTAGCAACCACAAACCAGGGCTTATCCGCAATACTTGGCATCGATGGTCCCAAGGGATTATCCCATGTAGGACCGCGATTGACGACGATCGTCTCGCTACTTCCTTTCAAAGCGTCGTCGACGGATTCGTAAGGTGTCCATTTTACAACTGTATTTGCCGCATCGTGCTCCTCTTGAATTTTCATTGTTTCGTACAGCCCGACTTCACGCCAAAGAGCTTTGAGAGCTGCGACTGGATCGCCGTTGTTGAGATCTATGACGAAAGCTAACACACGGGCTCGTTCGACGTGTCGCAAAAAGGATATTCCAAGTCCTCGGTCGAGATGGGCGTCAGCTACCAGACCCGGAATGTCGGCAATGGTGAAGCATGTCCGAGGTTCGCCATCTTCGTAGGTAGATTGTAATCTTGGCCTTCCATGATGAGTGTCAATAACTACGGTTCCGATGTTCGGTTGTAGGGTTGTGAAAGCCCAGTTTCCAACACGGGCCCGACTTTTAGACACCGCACGTAGCAGTGTGCTTTTCCCTGCATTAGGTAGTCCAACTAGGCCTACATCTGCGAGCAGCTTAAGTTCGAGTTCCAGTGTTATTTTGATGCCTTGTTCTCCTTTCGTCGCGAACTTTGGTCGAGGAGCAGTCTTGGTTACGAAATGTGGGTTTCCTAGCCCACCTACAGCACCAGCTGCCAGGAGAAGTGGTTGTTCCATAGGAGCGGAAAGATCGAGGGAGACCGGAGACTTGACTTGAGACATTGCCAACATAGATCTACGTCCTTTAGGTAGTCGTGGGAACTCCGCAGATGCAATGTCTTCTTTTGTGATTGCCGGGTACAACAGCCATTTGTCTCTGTTCCACTTCCAAGGCCCGCTCCCATCTACCCCTTCAGCTTTCCCTTGTTCTAATTTTGCCAATTGCTCTTCCATGGCCACCGGGTCGACTCGTTCAATTTCTCGTATCACAGTTCCCACTGGGACTAGGATCACTTGGTCTTCTCCCCTCTCCCCTCCTCTAGTCTTTCCTTGTCCGTTCCTGCCACGTCCCGCTTTGATATTTGTTCGTCGTGCTATTTTGTGTAGTGAGGTGAGGCCACGCACAGCTTGGATGTAAATGTTGCCTCCAGTTCCGCCATCTCCCCCATTCGCAGGACCTGCTGCTATGAACTTTTCTTTCAAAAACGAAATACAACCATGTCCACCGGCCCCCGAGTGTACCACAATGGTCGCTTTGTCTGCGAATGCAGTGTTGGAGTAGTCATCCGGTGGAGGGTTCAGGTGGGAGCCTTCTTCCGGCAGAGAGGATTCTTGGAGAGCTTCATATCGACGTATCAAAGTATTGGAGAGAGTTCTATAACCGCCGACCTTTGTGCTGGAGAGAAGAGACGGATATAGGAAGGGGGTCAGCGTAGAAGGAAGGCTGGGACATCTAGGAGGCATTGCGGTGCGACTCAGCCTTGTGGATGAAGGTTGGTTGTATTTTCATAAGTTGAGTGTTTACCAGAGACGCAGTTTGAACATGGTCACCGTAGTCCATCTACACTTGTTGATGTCTCAAATGTGTGCCTGACTTGACGACTTCGCGACGCCAACATCACCTGCACTCTATTACAACCTCGTGTATATATTTCAAACACTGCTAATCTTCACGCACGGGTGCTACACGGCGCGACAGTCTTTGCACCACGTATTCGAGCCCATCTCGGCTTACTACTCGTGTATAGGAGCAACTCGGCCGGAGCTGCAGCGGTGTAGAGTTTACGTTAGGTGCATGCAACACAGTGCAGATGCATGAGATGAGTTGCGGCCAGAGCATTCCTCCTCCGTCTCCATCAGTCTGGTTGGAGAGATGATCCCAAGTGGCCATTGGAACGGGCATCCGACTGGCTGCACTGGATGCTCCAGCAGCACTCCAGCACTCGAGCCACGACAGCACACACTTTACATTGCTCCGTCTAATGTAGGAGCTGTTGCTACTCGCATCCGTAGCATTGGTGCTTGCTGGCTGGTCTGCCATCTCAGTGATCCATATTATAGCATACGCCTTAGGTAGCCCTTCTGTGGTAGGTCCACGCTACTGTTGAGCTTTACTTTGGTCGCGACAACATGGCAAACCTTCCACTCTTCGTGCCTCTCATCACCCTTTCCAACGCATTTTTATGATTGTTTGTTTTTGCCGTGGTTGTGCTTCAGGGTTGGCGCCAGGTCATCGGACATCTGGAGAATACACACGTCTCAGAGCAAAGCCTCTTTCCTCTTCAATGTATAACGTGATCGGGGTTTTGACATCGCAATAGTAGGTGGGTGATCCAGATCCATATCCTCACCACCAGCTCCTGTACTCCTGACCTGTCCCTCACAAAACCGTCTACTGCCATGTCTTCTTCTCCATCTCCTCTCATGTACTCCAGGTCCTTTCCTCTCCTCTCTCTCACAATGCAATGTTGTCTTCGCAATGCCTCTCAATATCGATATCAAGATACCCCGCCATGCCCCGCGCGGTTCAGGAACAGCAGAAATATTGACTAGACCGCAGCATTGTCGACGCTCTTATTCCAGGTCCAAGAAAGGACGAGACATCATGAACAGCAATACAGACCCTGATTGCGCCATCTGTTCGCATCCTGCAGCAGCAAATTGCGAATGCGAGGCCAATGCATTAGAGACAGCAGTCAAACAAGCCGAGCATAAGATGATGACTTCGGTTTTTAATGATATACGGTTGGCCTCTCTAGAATAGCATGCTGCTTTGACATCTGCTTTGCAACCCAAAGATTATATCATGCTAATGAAAGTAGTTCCTGGGTTCGCGCCCACGCCCAAGATTACATCCTCTCCTATTTTACCACGCTCTCCAACCGTCGCCGCCATCTCCACGCCCAACAGATCCAATCCATTACCGCGCGCGCCTACAACATCTACCGTCTCCCACCTCACCCATCTGAAGTCCTCGCCGCAGACGCAGAACTCAAGCGCGGGATTGATGACGACTGGAAAGCTGCCGTACAGCGATACCCGGAGGTCTTAGAATATTATTATGGACTGGTGGACTTGAGTTTGCCGCGTGAAGATGATGAGGGTGTGAGGGATCCGCCGTTAAGTGCGTTGACCGGAGGCACAGGAATTGGAAAGGGGGGGAGAATACGGGCGGGA
>Ga0247807_10001807_pt1 | contig 12241 bp, 10 predicted proteins | sample UWRJL074202C1_FD_179931 | JGI IMG/M metagenome (GOLD analysis project Ga0247807, IMG submission 179931) | Plant litter microbial communities from Arlington Agricultural Research Station in Wisconsin, United States - UWRJ-L074-202C-1 | ecosystem: Environmental > Terrestrial > Plant litter >...
TGCCTAGGCTTAACTACGACACGCCACTATGGTATTCTCAAGACCTTGTCTCCCGAAACCCAGCCAGATTCCCCTCCATCTCACAATCGGCTGCAAAATCAAACCCAAGCTCCAGCCCGAGCTACACCAGCTTCTCCGAGATTGGATGGGGCCGCATTCCCAATACAAGGATCACTCTTACGGGCGAAAGTTCTACACCAAGAAGGCGCTGGCGAACAAGGAGATGAGGATGGGGAAGAACAGGAGTCGGAGGGAGAGATGATGGAAGGAGGAGAAGAAGCATTTCAAGAGCTGGGTGGCTTGGAAGAAATTCGATGATGCGCGGACGGCGGGCAAAAAGGGCTTTGAGATGAGCAAGAGGATTTGGCATGGAGGGGGAAAGAACAGGAAGTGGCGACTATTCAACTGGAAGCCCAAGTCGAAGGCGGAGAAGGACAACACAGCGGTATAGCGGATTTATTGTGGTATTTTTGTTGTAGAGTTTGGAAATATTTCACGTTGGACTGTCGAGGTAGAAAATTAGGCATCAGGTTGATTTTGGATAATAGGAAGGAGTCTTAAGCTTTATCGCTTATGCATTTCAAGAACATATGAGCAAAGGACAGTACCTAGGTACCCAGATGAACTTTGGACCTAGGTACGTTCCAATGATTCCAGCTACTTCCAATTCCTCCAAACAAGAACAAGCACGATGCCAACTGGCGGATCCCGCAAGGCACAAATGGAGTCAAACATTACCTCTGCCATCCCACCAGCACCAGTTGAAGAACAAGTAGCTCCACGACACGGTATGTTATATTGCGCCAACGCTCACCTCCCTCTGCGTGCCCAGCCGCAGCGCACGTGGCCCCTCGCCAGGTTCCTCTGACAAATCATCCTCCAAACCTACAAATTGTTTTTTTGAGCTACCACAATCAACGAGGGAGGGCCAAATTCATTAGCTGGCTGACACATGAGCGATCAGAATTCCTTATCAGGACTACATGACTGATCAAAGAAGGGAACCGTAGTTGCAAGGTCTAGAGATCGTTACGGCCAAACTAATTCTGTCTTCCCGTATGCGCATTTTCCCTCTCTCCATCATCATTTCTCTTTTGAACACACTTCAGTCTTATATCACTGTGGTGCAGTGCTGTGGCAGACACTTTTAAATTTAAAAAGGATTCAAAAATCACGCAACAAGACAACCAGAAGGAAGTAACTCCAGGATGGGAGAGGACGATGCATTGGCTCAGGAACACGCAATTCTTGGGAGCCTGTACGAGGGGACGGTCTCGCCTGTTCGAGATACGAGCAGCTTGCCAATTCTTCAATCTTACGTCGTTAATCCTTGCCCGTTGATTCCGCTCTCAGGTTACGACCACAAATTTGAGAACGTGAGCAACGAGAATGATTATATGCTTGATACGCCAGGCTTCGTTCATTCTGAATTTGGGGTCTGGCCTCAAAGACTTCTGCATGTGGGTAGCATGACATCTTTTGAGTGGCGACCAGGCAATATTTATGGGGGATTCATTGAGCCAAAGTACAATGCAATTTCCTATACTTGGGGTCGCTACGATATCGACAGTCCTTATATTGAAAAGAAACCCACCAAAAGTGTCAAAAGAAACGCTCGTGCGATTAAGATCCATGGCACAGCATGGTCAATACCTAGAGTTCATCCAGAGCAATTTGATACAAGCGACTTCCAAGGCCTTATTGAAAGGTCGCCGGAGCTAGGTATGAAATGTGATACAAAATTCTTATGGCTAGACGTGGCTTGTATTGACCAGAGAAACGGCCCCCAGAATTTTGAAATTGGGAGGCAGGCGAAGATTTTCCGAGGAGCCCAGAAAGTCTTTATATGGTTGACGCGATTGGAAGAAAATCCTCTTGAAGAAATTTTGAATACTTTGACGCAAAGCTCCAGTGAGTACTATGTCATTGGAAGACGAAGCTAAGTATAGGTAATGAGCTAACGCATTATCAGTCTCAGCCCAAGAGCAAGTTCAGAACCAGCGCGCTCAGCTCCCACCAACAAACGAGCAAGCGAGCTGGATAATTAAATCTAGGATAGCGCTAGATAGATTATTTATCGATCCCTGGTTCACATCACTTTGGACTCTGCAGGAAGCATATCTCTGCCCCCACGCATACATAATTGGACGAGAAGCTACCAAACTTCTGACCATTCCTACCAGATGTTCGGACCGACCCAATTTTGCTAGGTTATCTGATCTATCCAGTATATGTCATACTTTGGGACAGTTGTCAGAAAATAGTTTTATGGGCCCTACATACTGGCCATTGACGCCAGAACCTCACCTAGTCTTACGCCGCAAGTGTCTTACCGATATCAACATGATGGTTATTCACCGAGGCCTCTCTGCGCTTGAGTCTGGCAATCCCATTGCTCTATATGGAATTGCTTCTTATAGAAGAACTTCGAAGGAAGAGGACCGGGTATATGCAATCGGACAAGTTTTTGGGTTCAAGCTCGGTGCTTCAGCTGGTGCCCAACATCAAGCAAAAGAATTCTACAACCGATTTGATTTGGAGGTACAACTTGGGTCCAAAATATTAGAAGACCTTCCAGTGCTGAGTCAACTGCATGTCTTTACAGAGCCTGTAGAGCTAGGTCGCGGCTGGCGGGTCAGTGCAGCGTCTCGAATTCGGGATCTGGATCTTGGCAGCCAAATTGCGTCGATCGAGTATCAACCAGCCTGTACACTCAAAATAAAGAAAAAGAATGATTTCATACTGGGGGCCTTCACGGGTAAATTGTGTTCGTTTGAAAAGCTGCGTTTGGCATGGTGCCATGATGCATGCCCATCACGTTGGGAAGAATCGAAGCCGGTAGGGAAAAGCCCTCAGCAAATTTTTCTTGACGTGTTTCTGAGCCGAAAGGAGGCTGAGAGTGCTCTCGAGCCACACGAGATCGAACACTGATATCCAGCTGTTTGGGGCTTCTTGAGGGACATCTCGCGGGGAAAGCAACAGCACGACATGGCAGTTTGGCTAGTGGAACTAATTAAATAGCTTTTCCCTTCAAAGTCTCCGGAGGTTTTGCTTCTGGGTCAATTCGACGACAAAACAAAGGAAGCTGAACCGCGGAAGACATTCAATATTGGCTTGATTCTTATCGAAAGCCAACTCCATGGCATGGCTTACTGGCGGCGGCTAGGTTTTTGCACGTGGGAGTACGACAAAAAGACTGAGATTTCTTGGGAATCTCCCGAGACCTCGCTTAAAGCCAAGACGGGCGGGGAAGAAATGAGCGGACTTTTTGGATGATAGCAGACAAGTAATATCAGCCCTGTTATTGATTTCCCACAGCCTTGAAGAAAACAAGCCGCATTACGCTGTCGGCTGCTTTTTTTCTCGGGGTGCGCTTGATTTATTTGAGAATTGTTCTTCTGAGGAACTTATTGAAGCAGAAGAACCCCGTAACAAATTATTCGGAGATTTTTCTTTGGTTCATCATGATATCTTCAGTATCTGATCATGATACTTTCCAGTTTACGTTCGTACTCTCCGGCATAGGCTGATGCCATATGATATAACTCCCCATTTTGACGAAATTGGTTCTGCCAATCCGGTGAGGAAATGTTATTTTCTGCAGTAAACAGCCTTGTTGGTAGTGGCAATTCTCATAAAGAGCTATGCCAACGATCCAGCCTCGATGAAGATTGCGAAGGTATTCTGAGATATCGACTACATGGATTGTTACAATCCGTCCTTGGCGTCTAGTCGTATCCTCCTCTGGCTCGACGAAATAGAGGAGTCCCTCAATCTTCTGGGTCTGATCAGACGTGAAGTCATTCCCACTTTGGGAAGGTTCACAGTACCATCATGACAAATCTTCCATGTGCGTACAGTGGGATGGTCTTTTCTCTCAATATAAACATGTTCGGCAGATCCAGTGATGCCACAGAACCAGCCAGAGTCCCGTGTAAAAGGAAGCATTGAACAAGTGCGTCGTTTTTGAAATAGAGAGTCTCGGAAACCAATTCTGGGGATAGATCTTGACGAAGAAGACTCGTTAAAAATTGCCCCCAGCTTCTGCACGGCCTCGCGCAAGAAATGTAAAGGGTGTTTTTCAAAAACGAGATTTTTAGTCTTAGATTTATTCATAAGACAATGATTGTACCAGTTTGTAACTCCCACGGCGGACATGATTGCTGGTACGCGACTCGATGTAGCCTGGCGTGTATTGGCATTTATAAACACCGTTGTCGACAAGCCTGATGTGAGTACATTGTCCAATCGCGTCATCGCGCAGAAATTCAACAATTGATCGATGCTGGGAGGAAGTTGCCAGTCCCACCTAGAACGACGAGTCCGCCTAGATGGATGGCGCATGACGGCGCTGTCATAGGCAGCCGGGTGGTAAAGAGGCGTATCGAGTCGTTCATCCAGCCAGCAGTAGTTCCAAGTCTCCCGAATGAAGACCATCAACGCCCTCAACGGTATGGCATTACTCCAACCATCTTCTAGACGTTGGCAGTCCTTGGTGTACAATTGAAGGTCTAGACATAGCACACATTCTTGAAGAGTCCATAGCGACGAGAACCATGCCGCCGGCTCACCCACAGGTTTAACGTTAATTCCAGCGTTATGGAGCTCTCCATATAAGCCAGTTCCTTTCATAATGCTGAAATGATCTGAGGTCAAAGGTGGAACATTGCTATTGACGGTATAGGCATCGGCGGCGGCTGAAATTCTGTCGTAAATCACATTAGTTTGTAGCGTGGATGTAATTTTTAACCACTTCAAACCTAACCAGCGAAGCGCATTAGTGACATTAGACCATGAATCCATGTCATTTATCCAAGCAATACAATGAGTACACCGCTTGAATATCGCTGCTTGGTTGCCGATCTCTATCCTCCTACGTTCTTCATTCCTTTTATCTTGAGGGATGCAGAGCAGATCGAACCATACCTAATGATATCCTAGCAGTGTCAAATGTCTAGGTAAGTCCTTAATGTCGAACCGACTATTCTCAGGTACTTTCCAGGAAACGTTCGGAATATCTGCATCTACACCGGTACACCAGCGACCCCATATATGACTTATGCACACATAATCTGGGAGCTCACTGAGGGTAGATGTTTCAATGGTGCTTCCCGCAGTCGTGTCCCATAAGTAGTATGGTCTCGGTGTCTTGGATAAATCATTTAACGCAGGGTATTCGTTCAGAAGAGCCTTGGGATAAGCCACAAAGGGCGGATATTCTAGACAATCTGTTTTCCAGTAGGACCAGGCCAACTTTTGAGTGATTGCCAAGCACGCCGTACGATACCTGATACGCTGCAAAGAAATTAGGTAAATACCACATAGATAAGGCTCCCATGCCTGGGGATGGAATTCTTTCAAAAGTAGGAAGAAGCAAGAGGCATGATACAACGATGTTCGAGTCTTTGCAGTGAAATCAATCGTTTCGTAAGTGCAGGTCTTTGACAATTACATTGAATGAAGACTGAACAGCAGTCACTACATAATACACGTGATTAAGGCACTGTTCTTGCTGCGGTAACGTCAGACGCTTTTAGAATATGTTCTCTTGGAGCCTAGATCAAAGGTTTTGGATTGGTGGTAAAAGATTGCCGTTAACACGGATCAAGAGGTGTCCGAAGCACTATACAGCGCCAACAGGAGGTTCTAAGCAAGAATGAGCTTAGTGCCTCAAATCTTTTCTTATCAGCATTATTCAAGCTAGGCACACTCGATATACCACCCGACCTGCTTGTAGAATTGCATCATCATGGTTTACACGGGTTTCAGTATAGACACATAGCTGTTTTGTTGCTTTAGCGCTTAGTAAAGAATGTGAGATAAGTTACGATAGTATATTTGGCATATACTGTTACGTAAACGTATTGCACAATGGCTCACGGAAAAAGGTTAGGTCATCTTTCTATATAATTTAACATTTCAGATATTCCCTAATGAAGAATTTCTTCTAGTTTATAGTGCCTTCCTCGTTGTCGCACTGTTTTGCATCGTTCCATCGATAGTAAAGCTACGCACCGTGACGTCTCCACCACGGGCCTTAGTTGCATAATTGAAGATGCCATAGCGCCAACCAATAAAGAAGATCTGATTGTTAACAACAGTTACAGAGTTACCGAGATCGACGAAATTGGTTCCATCGGTACTGTACTGAAATGTGCCTTGCTGCGTGGAGGGTAGTATATCTACCTTGGTACGCAACCAGATGGTTCCGCCACTAATACTGGCGCTAGCAATCTGAGCGCCTTTATTGCTGGTCTTCCAACCACTGCTACCCATGGCGATATTGTTCCACATAAGAACTTTGAAGGAACTTCCGGTACGTGCTACCCCTATCCAACCAGCACTGTACTACAGCCGCTCCGAGTTAGCCATGGTCTATGACATAAACTACTACGTAGAGTATAGAGACTACATAATGCTTAGAGTAAGATAATGGAAAAGATTTACATCAAAGAGTACCAGTCCGGCTTGATCACCATCTGCCATCTGTGAATAATCGATTCGGACAGTTGCCGTTGACGATGGACCTAGAATGCGGTGCGATAGTGTGTTACGAGCCATGAAGAAGTCGTCCGTCACCGTTGCCGTGCGTAGTTGCAGGCCACCCCCAGGAGCAATTGACCAGGCCGCTGGGTCGGGATTATGGTTCCATTCGTATTGTGGGCCGAGCGACATGAAGTTGTCGGTTCCCACGACTGATTTGACATTGCGAGGCGTGAGCGGATATGGGTATTGTTTTGCCCAAACTCCATTGACTGTTTGTACAGTCGGCCAGCCATCCGAAGTCCAGGCTACTGGCGCGAGAGCTGGAATACGACCTCCTGGATTGCCATCGATAAAAGCCATATGGTACCAGCGACCATCTGGGAGCGAGACCAGCCCACCCTGCTTCAGTGGAGAGAAGCCTGAAATTAGAGCACCGGCATTACGAACCAACCATCTCCACGTGTAAGGTCCCCATGGACTGCTGCTCTGGAGGATAATGTTGCCATCTGTGGGATGAACTGCTAGGATATAATAAATGCCGCTGCGCTTATACATTCTGATGCCCTCAACGTTAGTTTAGTGAGCTATCCGTGTTCCATACCATCTGCCTCTTTACCTCGCCCAGTCCATCAGCCGTCAGCTGAGCTACTGTAATCTGTCTCTGATTCCATGCCGTGAGGAAGCCTACATACATCGTGCCATCATCGTCAACTAGCATACCGCAGTCGTAGTAACACCAGTTAAGTGTGCTCCTCTTTGTCCAGGGTCCTTGAGGGGCACTCGCTGTATAGATGTACGTTTTATAATCACCTGGCGTGCAACCACCCCAGTACCATGTTTTAGTTTTGGGGTTGAAATTAAAATAAGACGCGTAAATACCTTTGTTGTAGGCACTTCCGCCAGTCAAGTTATACTCATTTTGAGGGCCGAAGTCCAGCATCGGCACCGAATGCGAGAAGTATTCCCAGTTGACTAAGTCGTATGATCGGAGGATCGGAGCCCCTGGAGAGAAGTGAATGGTACTAGCCGAGTAGTAGAACGTGTCTCCACCTCGCATAATGTCTATATCCGCAAGATCCTGATATAGCACTGGGTTACTGAAGTTCTGAGCTAAGACCCTGAGGCTGACAAGGCCGAATGCTTTAAGATGCCTTAACATTGTACATATTTTCACTGGCCTTGAGTTTGAAGAACGAATCCGCGAATACGTAATTCGCTGTAAAGCTCCCAATGGAGCGAGCTCATTGCCTTATATGCGCGCCATAAAACCAACTAAAGTACCACCTCAATTCACTGATCCGATATTGATCAGAATACTATGTATTCGCTTTTGGGATAGAACTTTCATTTTAGCAATCAAGTGATTTATGTGATAGAACTTTCAGCACCCATGCGCCGGGATTTGACATTTTAGATAATTTGTAAGTTTACCTCGAATGCTCCAAAGGTAATAAATGGGCCTGATTTTATGCATATACGATCTTCTAGTTGACTCCATTTCATATATCGAACTAGTGTTTGCAGCTACATTTCCGGTTGTCTAAAGACATTTTCCCAAAATTTCAATTAAGCCTCGACACACAATACGTGGAAATATGCTTTTTCACCCGAATCACCATTGAAATTGCCTAAGACTAACATGCCGATCAAGTGGGCTGTTCTTTGGTACGGCTCAAAGTTGAAATGTGTACCGGTATTTCTGAAAAACTGAGGGGTTGACAACCCCTCTACTCGGACAGGATGTTCCGCTGCACCCTGTGATCTTAATTATAGCCAAAACTAAATCACGCTAGTTCTTACCCCATAACGCACAACACTTTGTAAGAAACTTACTGTCCCCACTACACTTTGGTACGAAATTACGAAGGTGATCCGTTAGAGTCGGCTCGATGCTCTTCTTTCCAAGTGTACGTAAATGCTACTGACATATAAGATGAACAACTAAATAAAACTCTTACGCTTAACTCACCTTCCTTACATTGTCTGACATCAATCATTTTAAGTCTGTCTAAGTGGATTTCGCTAATTTATTACTCGATATGAGACCAATGACATTCCTTCTCCTATACGTGGTGTACACGTTAGCAAATCATGTTACTGCTCGTGATTCTGTCACAGCTTTAGTTGACCTTTCAATATCACGAGGAACTCCACAACATCTCGCGTCCGGGTTTATCTATGGTATCCCTGACAAAGAGGGACAAATCCAAGATCACTGGTAAATTTCTTTTGCTGTTTCACCTGAAAGCGAAAGTTAATACTTCCATAAGGTATACAGACATAGATTTTAATTATGGCAGAACTGGTGGAGCTCAGATGGGTGCTCCCAATAGAGGCTGGGTTTGGGGATCAACTGAGTATAAAGGCCGCTTAACATCCACTCTTTCCAACTATAAAACTTGTCGCAAGTATAACGCTAGTGTCATAATCTACCCACATGATCTCTGGGGAACGGACAACACAAATTCATCATCGCACTGGCCTGGTGACAATGGAGATTGGACCGATTACGACAAGTTTGTCAAACAGCTTATGAATGACATTTCCGCCAATAACGCACTTGCTGGGCTGGTCTGGGATATTTGGAATGAACCAGATATTAATATCTTCTGGTAGGGTTATACCGCAAATTTTCTTACTTCAACAATGGTTCACACCTAACATGTATATAACCAGGAAGGGAAAAGGGGGGATGCAACAGTGGATTGATCTCTACATCAGAACTCACAAATTGATTCGGTTAGTTCTCTCCACCCCAACATACATTCTCCTTTACATCATAATCTGTAATTGGCTTATACTGGGCTATTGTTGTCCTCCATTCTTCGATTGACACAATGTCTAGTGCAGATGCTCGTTTTGACAAAGTCAAGATCAGCGGGCCTAGCCTTGCTTATCGACCTACGTCTAACAACGCGTGGTGGACAAATTGGCTCAAACAAATAGCACAGGCAGGGACCATTCCGGATCAATGGTCCTATCACCTGGAAGGTGCTCTTGATGCAATCGACAATGACCCGCAATACACGAATGCTTCTTTGGGGGGCTTACTCAAGCAATATGATCTTCCTGACCGTGAGACCTGTATAAATGAGTATGCAGAGTATTCGGAGATGTTTCCATCCGGATACGCATGGTGGATTAGTCGACTCGAACGACTAGACTTCTGGGGACTGCTTGGAAATTGGCAAGGCGGCACTGTGCTGCACGACTTATTCGCAAATCTTCTCACCAAGAAATCAAACCCAAAAGATTATGGTGGAACTGATTATGCGGGCGCTCCAGGATACTGGGTCTACAAATACTACGCCCAAAACATGACAGGGCATCGAGTGAAAACAACAGGCTCAAGTGATAATTGGTTTGATGTTTATGCGACAGTTGGTGATCGTGTTCGACTCCTTGCTGGTGCAAAGATCAGGGAAGGTTCCTACAAAGTCCAAGTCGACAGGCTTAGCTCAGTTGGCTTACCTACTTCGGGAACACTCAAAGTTGGCATGTGGAGTTTTTCAGGGACAAACCAGTTCGCTGTTCAAGCAGCACCAGCGTTCTGGGGAACTACAAGTACCAGCTACAGTGGTGATAGCGTGACTATCCCTATCCGCCAGACAGATAAAACTACAGGGTGGGCAATTGAATTCAGTATTTGACAGATTGATTACTCTATGTTACTCCAGCACGCAGTCCTTGACATCTACTTTTCACCACTAGGGCGGCCCAGAACCCAGTCATATAAAGATTTCACAAAAACTTAAATATCTCTCAAACAAAGTTTTTACAATCATCTATACCGACATTAGCACCAGTGATAAGTTATGCATTAAATTTTATTCAACTCATACCTGAATGTATGTGAAATACGATCGGTGAATGTTGGTATATTCAAACGGCATAGTCATGACCTAGTCACATGACCATATTGCCATCGAGTATATAAACACTCCCTTACGTAGTTAATACAACAAGATGATCCCACTAAAATACAACGAGCACTACGCTATTACAAGCCTGTGGTGTCCCGTATTCGAAGTGATCTCACTCCACTAACCACGCGTATGTATGCCGACGACATTGTGATATTCAACTAACGCTTATAAATATCAAGATTTTCGCCTTGGCCGCAACGCCAAACATTGTCTCAGAGCTATTGACAAATAAAACGACCACAGAATTATTCTTGGATCTCAGTCACGTGGCGCCAACTTAACACCGTTACTCATGTTTGAATATCAACATAATCCGATCAGCACTTCTAAAAAGAACTCAGCATCCGCATGAAAGTTGCGACATAACTGAAGTTTTACACCAGTTAGAGAAATCAATCAAGATGTTTTCAAGCGATTATCACTTTTAACATCTATGTAGTTGATCAGAGTCAAGCATATGACGTGAGCCAGGTGTTAGGGAAACACTATGATGAAGGAAGACGGGAAAAGAAATGTTACGGGTAGCAAAATATGGAATATGGAGTATTGTTACCATAATTAACTCGTTTTGAACGTAAATTTGGGTACAAATCAGAAGTGGGCGAGATCCTGAATTCTTCATACTTATAATTGTTCTTCATTCATGGAAATCAGCGGTCACGCTAATACCTCTATGTTCCTTATTGTGATATTTTCCATTGCATGAGCCTGCAGTTTCGACCTACTGTGAGTGACTCTTCCTCACCTTTATGACCACTGAGAAAAGAACTTCCATATCTCCCCTGGAGTGTAGGACCTCGCGCCACTGTCACCACCACCATCTACAGGGGCAGGACCATGACCTCCATCAAACGCAATCCATGTTACAGGATATCCAGTTTTGCATCCAGAATATTCGGTCTTGATGTGTGCTTTGCTTCCAGAGGCAGGCTCACTAGGATTGAGCTTAGAACAGCCATTGTTAGCAGCAAATTTATCACGCATCGTGCGGCCACCAGAAATAGACAGAACGTTATCGCTGATACCATGAATACCGAGATACGCAATTGGGTCACTGCCACCACTGCAACCACTGAGCTGACCGCCAGACATAACAGCAACAGCACGAAAGTCTTTGGCACGGGTGCACGCAATGGAGAAGGACATCGCTGCTCCATAGGAGAAACCAAGTGCAAAGCGTTGTCCCTGATTGACACAGAGATCATTTTCGATTGTCTGTCTCATTTGGTCGATGAAAGCCATGTCCTGACCATTGGAGTTGGCCCATCCGTTACTCAACCCTTGTGGTGCAACAAAAATAGCAGTTTCATTTGCCAATCGCTGCTGCCCATAGTAGGCCCAGGCCTCACCGTCACTCCCGCCACTTGAGACGTCTGTCATAGTGCCACCGCGCCAGTGTAGGCCAATTATTAGTTTGTATGGCTTATTCTTGTCGTATCTGCTGGGAACGCGAATAATATATTGTCTATTTTGGCCATTTATCGACATAGACTTGGTTCCAGATGTCAAGGTTGGGGTTTTGCCACATCCCGCTGAGTTACCGCTGCCCTGCCTGGGATTGATAGGACGGATGGCCACTGAAGGATTGAATTCACTAGGGAGACATTGCCCTAACAGCACAGCTGTGCTGAAGAATAAGGCTTTGAGGAAGGATCTTGAAGAAACCATGCCGATCGAAATAAAATCAGGTATATGATGAGGTATGAAATTATTGAACTGAAAGTTTGAGAAGGGGGAAAGGGCAGATATATTAGTGTGGGCTATATGTTCATTCATATTATAACCGAGATCTTCAGACTATCTGAGCGAATTATACCATTACTGGGACT
>Ga0247807_10001808_pt1 | contig 12240 bp, 9 predicted proteins | sample UWRJL074202C1_FD_179931 | JGI IMG/M metagenome (GOLD analysis project Ga0247807, IMG submission 179931) | Plant litter microbial communities from Arlington Agricultural Research Station in Wisconsin, United States - UWRJ-L074-202C-1 | ecosystem: Environmental > Terrestrial > Plant litter >...
GCAAACCTTCAGTCACTTCGAATGCGACCCTACGAAGCAGATGTCGGATGTTTGGCAAGAACGCCAAGACCTGTCGTTGGTTCTTGCAAGCGGTGATGGTTGTTGGATTGGGGGTATCAAATAGATGCAATAGAGTGAGAGGGTAGGTGTAGGCTCAGGGCGGTGGAGGGGAAGGTGAATGAAGGTGGTCGGTATATACTGTGAGAGAAGGAGGTGGTGGTTGGAGTGAGGTTTGTGTAAGTTTAAAGTAGGATCATGCAGTGTTATACACGAAGCTACTGTAACGGCCCTGAAGCTGCATTGATCCACTTTGAACGTATACTCGTCATCCACACGTGGAGAAACCTTAAATATAAACATGACATGACATTAATTACTAGGATCTTGATTTCTCCTCTTCGCATTGAGTGAGGAATAGACTGGGAATACGAAGTAGAGTGTTTGTGTGGCACAAGTGCCCGTATAATACAAAATGCCTTTTTGCCTTTGCATTATTTAACTTTTATCTTCAACATTACCCATGAAGAGAGTGTATATACTCATGCCGAGCTCTCCTCCCGAGCAATATGTCACTATTACGAACTTCTAGTGAATTGGTTAATATCATTATTTGTATCCTTATCCAGCAGTTGCCAATTCTATTTTCCCCATTCCCTACTTTCTTTCGTGTTGATTAACGTAGGTGCAAATCCAGTATTGGATGCCGGCGAGATCTTGTCCTTGGAGTATGAACAGAAATGATTGTTTGAGCATCGTGAGACTTTTGCGAACGTGCTGCTGATGATTCAGATTCAACCCACATAGCCTTATTATGGCGGGGGGGAGGGGGTAGGATTTCAAGGCCAACTCACAGGTAACTTGATCGTAATAAATGTAACCATAAGTAGTGGGGGGCGACCAGACAGGCGGAAACACCAATATTAGCGAGCATTGCTGTTAATGGCGACATTCTCGCAGAAATAGGGCCGTGAATGGAAACTCGGGAGCTTGACTGTTGAGAAATCATCCAAAACGTATTCGTGAGGATTTGGAAGGAACCTGAAATGTTTAACGTAAGGCAAAAGGTGTTTACTAGATATGGTAGAAGGCAAATTAGAGATGTCTCTCTATGAGGCGAATCTTTGAGACAAACGCTCCCTGTTTTGACTAAATGCCATCCATTTTGATCCGATATCACTCGCTATGCGTCACAGCCGAATCTGGCACCGGTTGGTATATTTTGTGAAAATCAATTTGCATTAGGATGTGGTATCCATGCAGCAAAGAGAGCGGACAGGTGTTCGTTATTTATTGGTTTCGCCACAACAGCACATTGCTCCATTAAGGTATTCTCTACATTCCACAACCTCAAGTCTGTCAGTGAAATAGGACTAGGTCTGATTTATCTTTTATCTTTTCAACTTCCTCAGATCACCATCAACATGAGGAAACAACTCAATCAAGAGCCTGTCATCTATTCAGCTGCCAATACACCTAGGGCTCCATTAAACTCGCGTAAGCTAGGGATTAACCACCCAAGAACGCAACTTATTCGAGCAGCCAGACCGCACCTAGATTGGGTTTTGAAGAATCAACTTGGTAAGCTTTCATCTGCGCCCCTCAGATCATGAGATTGGGAGATTTGACCCGTCTTTAGCCATCACGTCGAGCATAATCCTTGCGCTTCTCTTGCTTCACCATCTACACCCACAGTCACGAATCTACACTAGAAAGCTATTGCAACTTTCGTACTATTCACAGGAAAATAAGAAATACACTCAAGGCTTGGATGATATCTGGTTTGTACTTGCATGGACCATAAAGTTCACAGCTCTCCGTGCCGTCTTGATTGAGCGGATCCTGCAACCTTGCTCAGAGTACTTGGGGGTGAAGAAGAAGCTTCGGCTACGTTTTGCAGAACAGGCATGGCTTGTCCTATACGATGGTACGTTTTGGATTATAGGCATGGTATGTATTTAGATGGCGGGAGATCCCTTCGAAATCAATTGGCAGATGATACATGTTGCTTATCACTTCATAGTATCTCTGGTATAATTCACCTTACTGGCTTAATAACGCTGAACTCTGGACTGCTTGGCCTGCAAGGGAGATGTCTGGGACTTTCAAGTGGTATTATCTTGTTCAAATGGCATTCTGGACTCAACAAATTATTGTAATTCACATCGAAAAACAACGTAAGGACTACTCACAGATGCTTACCCACCATATCATCACATGTACACTGATAGCAATCACCTACATATATCGTTATACTAGAGCAGCAAACGTGGTCCTTTGCCTTATGGATCTAGTTGACTTCCTCCTGCCTGTAAGTTCGCTTCCTATGCTGCTCTTTCCACCCGCAGGGCCACAAGTTGATCAGCCATGAGGTCATTGCAGATTGCCAAGATTCTTAAATACCTTCGCTATGAGACGGCCTGCAACATTGCTTTTGGATTCTTCGGTGTAGCTTGGTTCTTTACTCGCCACATTATATATCTAAAACTTTGCTACGACATCTACACGGACGTCCCAGGCCCAACAACGATGCTATACGGCTGCTACAATGGCAGCACTAGCGAACTAATCGAGGATATGCCTGCGCACCCGGATTACATCTTCCATTTGTTACGGCCATTCCAACACCTAGACGGGAGCATCTGTTTAAATGTAGAGGTGAAATATATTTTCCTCGGTATGCTTCTAATGTTGCAGGCTCTCGCTCTGACCTGGTTTGCTATGATTTTGAAGGTCGTATACGGGATTATGATCGGGGGAAAGGCCAATGACGTGAGAAGTGATAATGAAGTGGAGTCAGACGAGGAAGTCAACCTTGAGCAGAAGCGTTTGATGAACATCACAGACTTGAACAGCTGTGTGAGCAGTGGTATTGCAGAGAGGCAATGTGAATTAGGGGAAGGCACGACAAAATCTCCTAAAACGGTAGTTACAACTGCGAAGGAGGCCTATAGGCATACTGAGAACAGGAAGAAGTTGCTTTCGCGGATTGGTTGCGAAAAGTCTATCTAGGTGCTGGTATTCGTTGGGATTAGGGCATGTGAAGCGATATTATGATGTGGGATAGATATGTTCACAGTCTATAAATCGGTTAATAAGTCATTGTTTTCAACCACAATGCTCTACTGACCCACCTCCTAAAAACTGCATCTCATAATAGCTCTACAAAAGAACTTTGACTCTCATTTTCTGTCTACTTTCGACCCAGTATAATAAATTCCACCCCCGGCAATATCCTCTCTGACGTACTCACAACTTGTATAATTATCCTAAAATGATCTATAAGTCAGAGAAATAAAAGTATTTAAAATATTGCTGATAATATGTTCCCATCGCACTTGGGATCGCCCCAGAATCCTATTTTGCATGGTAGGATTGTATATTGGTTGCATGGTGATGAACAGCATAACAATCGAGATCACGGTAGAAAAAGGTGGCGCCTGTGATGCGATCAATCGTCCAGGCTGCTCCACGAAGGAAGGGCTAGGATTCGCGTGAATAATGAGTAAGTTAGACTTCAATTTATTGGAGAAATGAATGTAACCATCACATAGTACACAAGCTCGGTAAGTCATATTTCTGATACTACGGTACAGAATGTCAGATGAAACGCGCAAATTCAGAGTTTAGTCTAGAGTCATAACGCACCATAAAGATGAAAAACGTTCATAGCGCCAAAGAATCACACATTAAACCATAATGCAGCTACAACCAAGGAAATCCTCATAGTACCAACAAAAATGGCGTTCCGATTCGAAATTTGGGAATTTGGGCGATCATCCTAATCTGTTTCGATGTAACAGTATAGCAGGAACCAAGAAAATGTCATGGAGAAAGAAGGGCGTGGGCTTCAGAAGGACAACTTTGTTCCCTTCTGCAATAGTGGCCGCTATTTTATATCATCATGACCAATAGGCTAGACTGGTCAGATGACACCTGCTCTCCCAGTGTTTTAGTTCAATTGAGCGCACAACAACTTCAACATTCAAATCACCCTTCGTCATCACTGTCCACAGCATCTCAAGACCTGCTTTTATCATCGTTTTCAACCCCATATTCGGACTCGCTTTGTGGATAACTCGAGCTCTCAACTGTCAACCATATCTTCATCTTCGGAAACCATTTCTAATATTCTCAGAGAGTTCCACTGCTCCATTGCTTCCTCCCGATAGTTCTCAAGAAGAGCTATGACACCAAGATTCGGTGAGTCGTAACATGATTTGGCCTCCCGTAATGCTTTAACATATTTCTTATTAAGTGGAAGATGATCGTCTGCCCCGGCATTTATTAAAAGTTGTACCATATCCAACTCACACTCTCCAGCAGCCCATTCCAGAGCAGTATTGTCGCTAGACTCCCCACTAGTCATGTTGACTTTTGCCCCACTATCAAGAAGTAGCTGGGCAATTTTCATCCTTCCCCAAAATGCCGCTTCTTGGAGGGCTGTCAAGCATATCGTGCTCTTAGCTAAACTTGTTGGCGGCAACGCATTTACATCGGCCTTGTGATCTAGGAGAAGCTTGACTATTTCGAGCTTTCCTTTTTGGACAGCCGTCTGCAAAGCTGTTTCACATTCGTCATTTGGACGGTAATTGACGTCCACCCCCTTCGCTAGCATATGGTTAATCAACTCCACTTCACCAACTCTGACAGCTAATCCCAAAGTTGTAAGGCGATGTTGATTGTCATCAAATTTTATTGCAGGACCATTGCTGTTCACTCCACAGTCTAAAAGATAACTGGCAATATGTGAATTGTATGTTCTCAAGCTGATTTGAAGGATATCTCCCATTTGAGATACATAGTTAATATTTGCGCCTCTGGCTATCAATGCTGTAAGCATTTTTAATTTCCCCCGTGCCGCTGCAATATATACTACAGGATGGTCGAATGAATGGTTCCCGAAGGAATATTCGTTAGAAATACGGGCATCTGTTGTACAGTTGATATCCACTTCAATGAAGTCTAGCAAGTATTCAGCAATTTCAACTCTATTCCAAAGAACAGCTGTACGAAGGAGTGGTTCCCAGGCAGTATTAAAAAGCAGACAATCCGAACTCTGCATGTGTTCCAATAAATACCTGAATATTGCTAAGTTCTGATTTTCGGGCGATGTGATTGCTAAATGGAGTATCGTAGATCGTGCATGAGTTTTACGCTGTGGCCTACTCCACAATAATTTAAAATCCTGCCCTTCGAAATCAAACTGCATAGGTATCCAATCATCTTCGTCCATTGGGTTCATATCAATTTTTACCCCAGCGGCCACAAGTTGTTTAATTCTAGTAAAGTCTGTTTTTTGTATAGCATGGAAAAGTTGAGTTCGCATATAATGGTGTTTAAGATGACTGTTGAGGAATGAATCTTGAATCTCCGCGTTTCTGGCTGCGCTTTCTATGCTCGAAATAAGAGGTTGGTCAAGTTGAATGCTATCCATAGCTTCAAGGACTGTTGTGCCGTATGATCCAAAAGATGGGCTGTTTGGACTGGCTTTGTAGGACAATAACATTTGAACCAATCCAAAGTGTTTCATCTCTACCGCTGCTAATAACGCAGTGTATGGATATTTCGAGGATGTTCCCGGAGCATCAATCTTTGCTCCTCTATCAAGAAGTAGTTGAACTACCTTGATATGTGCATTCTGAACTGCTGCCAAAAGTGCCGTTGTGCCATAAGCCCCATATGCTGATGCATTGATATTAGCACCATTATCAAGCAGAGCCTCAACAATCTCAACATGCCCTGCTTTTGTCGCTACTTGAAGTGCAGTTCCTCTATATGGTTTCACCCATCTATTGGAATAGGAATTCGGACTGTGAAACGATCCTTCGAGTACTTGATCAACTTTAACGTTCTTCTTTAGAAGTAGCAGTAGAAGCTCGACATCATTGTGCCTTATTGCGACGCTCAGAGCAATCACTCCACAATCATCTCCTGTACGGTTGAGATTGGTGTTAACGTCTGCTCCTACGCTTATTAAGTGTTTAACCATGTTCTTATTCCGCCCCGCGATGGCAGTTTTTAGAGCTATGTTTCCCCCAAATTGAACATCAGCGCCGGCTGCTATAAGAAATTGGGCAACGGGTACTACCCTGCAATCTTTTAACAGAGAACATGAATTTTCTATCTCGAATCTTCTTACATCAATCCCTGAATGTACCAGAAATCTCACCATATCAATATTCCCTCCACGAATTGTGGTTCCAACCAGATAACTAGAGTGGAAGAGAAATTTTCTTAGCCTTTGATCCATGTCGAGAAGAGCATTTACAAGATCAACACGACCGTAGGTCAGTCCAGCTTTTAGCAGCTGAAACTTGAATGCTTCAAGGGTTGGAAGCCCAGCGTCAAACAGACTTTTGATACTCTTGAGTGGAATATTATTAACTATCCACTTCATAACTGCCGACTCCACCATATGGAAATGGTAGGGGCCATTTGAGTGCAGGTACACAGCAACTTTCAATAAACAGAGTGGCGACTGTGGCTGAGGAGCACCAAGCAAAAGCTGCACAACTTTCGCATTTTCGCCACTGGTCCTCTCAGGCATATCCAAAAGTCTGTTTTGGAGCTCTTGCTTACGCCATTCTAGCTCATCAAACGCATCTATATTCCGCCCCGGATGATGTTCAGGTAAGAAGCATGTGGAGAACGAGGTAGTGACATAAGGGCTTTCGGTAAACAACGGATTCTCTAACATGTATTCATATGTGTCTGAGGATGTGATTGAGTTGCAGTCAAAAAGTGTAGCTACATCCGCTGCCGATGTTTCGGCAGAAGGGAGGGCCAAGGTGGTAAGTTCCATATGCTTTTTGCCGAACAACAGACTTGGGTTTTCGTCTGCATTCTAAAATTAGCTAGATCGTTATCGAAGGGACTGCTCTAAATACCTAATTTCAAAGCGTCAAAGTAGTTGACAAATTCAATAAATGGAAGATCTTTTCTCTTTGCGGATGCAAACCCTCTCGAGGGTAACTGGTTCATAACAGCTTTCTGGGCACATATACCCTCGAGACTGATATCACTTCCTACCGCGGGTTTCTTTCTGGCGATAGTTCCACTGGCTGATTGATTAATCTGGGATTGTTGACATTCTGGGATATCCGGAGTTACTGGTAGAAGTAATGGGCTCACATTGATATGCTGCAACGATTCTTGGCCTGGTGTATAAACAGAAATTCCCGCTGGAGTATTGCGCTTTGGATCTGCAGCATATTAGCGATGCAATAACTATTGAGCATCATCTTGCAGAACTCACTGATCTGATACATATCACGCAATTCACTTATTGAATAGCGAGATTGCGCCTTTCTGATCTGTTCAGTCGTGACGACTTTATTATATAGTGTGACTTCCGAGAGCTTTTTTTTAACTCCTCGCTTCCGTATTTCGCTCAAGACATATGGCCATTCATCCGAGGAGAGGTTTTTTCTGATATTCCAATCTCTGAGCATTTTCTCGTATCGGCTCTTTCTTCGTAGCCGTCAGATTCAGTTCATGTACAAATTCAAATGATTGACAAAAGAACATACGATGCGACAAAGCCATGTTTCACTTTCATCTCCTCCCTGACTTCATCGACTGTACTGTTATCGTCGATATAAATCTTCCTTATTATCCCCTTGTGTTGATCCCACTCGGCTAGGGAGGCTAGTCGTGTTCGCTCTGGTGGCATTGTGTTCAAGCTTTTCCGATTATTCAGCAAAAGAATTGATGTATTAGGAAAATTACAAATGAGTATTTGGATGTTCATACGTCTGTTTAAAATGTATCAATAAAGTCTTCCATGGTAATAATAAGGCTGGGGGAGGGGAGCAGTGGTGAGCTGGCTGATGAGTGCTATTGGTTGCTGCCAGAACCGTATGCCAAGGCTCCCACGCCAAGAAGAAGCCCTGTCAGGGTTCACTCTGTGTGACACTCTATTGACTGCAGGATAGATAAACAATAAGCTGGCATTTGCTGTGCTATTAGGCGCCACTTCAGTCCTGCCATATTGAGATCATCTTCAAGTTGGACAAATGTAATATTTCAGAGTCAAAACGCTGGCTAGAGTCGTTGTCGATTTCGAACCACAATTTAAGACTTTCAACGGCCTCCATTACCTCATTTCCAAGCTTATTCCGTACGCCTGTATTGATAAGCTTGGCCCGCCCAAGAGATAAGCTCTCGCGTAGCCTGACGATGGAATCGTATCACAATATCTACCATCTACCTACCACTACCCTAGACACATTAGATTGTTCGGTTTTGGGGAGGTTCGATCCACCGCACCAGGCTATCAGCCCGTAAATTAGCAGGTTCTGCGCAGTATCGCTCATATTCAGCTTCAATTACATGTTATGCGTTCGCCTGTTTCTGATATCAAGTCTCGAACCGATAAGGTCGTGCTGAAGTTCCAGAAGGTGTTGATATGAAAGAGGGAGTAGTCAAGAGCAGTCAAGAGCGGAAAGAGGGGGGGAGCAAGACTTTCATGATATATTTATCCTTGCAATAACTGCTTCCTACGACGTAAGTTGACACCATTTGACCATTTCTTTTCAGTTTGAGAACCCAATCAGTCTTGGATGTTTATAAAGGCATACTAACAATATTAAAGTCTGAAGTTTGGCGAAATCCAAAACTGTGGACACTTAATGTCTCAGCAACCAGCCCCGCCACCACTACTTTTCTTACTGCATTGGAAGTACTGTACATAGATTCCGGCTATCTGAGAAAATGAATTTTATAGGGAAGTAATTAATTACGAGAGAAGATGGAAGGGAATACTTATTACCTCACCAGATAGTTCTTGATTTTCATCTTCCTATATTGTCAAATCGAGTTTCATAACTTTTTGAGTACTCCAACAAGGGTTCAAAGTACGAGGCTTCTCCGGATTTCCATCACGAATTAAGCTTTTTTAAGCGTTCGCACCTCAGGATGAACGGGCTGTCAGACTTCTCTAACGAGATTATTCTAACTAATGCAGAAACTGCTAAAGCTGACTAAGCATTTCCGCGAAATGAGCTTTTTGAACTGGTTAGTTGCTATTTGAGAGAACTTGACTAACTGATGTGGTCAAGAAAGCTTCACCTCACTTATTGCACCCCACCTCATAACATTAGGGTGCTAGGCCAAGTGCTGATTCAGAGTCACAAATCCTGACAACAAATTATGGAGGAGCGCTTAGTGCTTCCTTGCAAAGCTCCCTCAAACATCTCTCGCTTTTCATCAAGTACAATACATGCTTCCAGGACAGCTTGCTTCTTGATCGCCCCAAATTTAAAAACAGTTCATGGAACACCAAACCTCGACCCTAGTGCCAATTGGTATGTTAGATCTTCCCTCACAACCAATCACCCCCAACATTAGTGTTCGCAAAAAGAAATGCAGATATGTTAAGGCGTCGGAAATTTTGTTTGGTTGGTAGTAGCATTCTCAACAGCGATACTGGCAACAGGTACTAATATACATAGCTATTTATGATTTCTGTACAGAAACACAATGGGACATCACATGATTGGTTTATTCATTACAATGGAAATAGCATAGCTGATGTATATGTTCAGGCATTCGTAGATCTACATGAAGATCTAGATTCTCTCTTCTTAATAGAGTTCTGGAAAGATTAATTACACAGCTCCTTATCAGATCCATAGGTCAAGGCAAACACTTTCTTGGCGCAACTGCGGAAGGGTTAATTTCGCGCGTCATATTCCTAATTAGGGGGTTATGAGCAAATGAGGCTGGTCAAGAGCGATGGATGGTACAGCTAGGTTGCCGCATGGCTTTGCTTTAGTATTTATGGGAAGCGGTGGAGAGATGAAGGAGGAAAAGTAGTGCATTGATGTCTTGAAACCTGCAAAATTACATATCTTGTAGCATGAAAAATCCTCTTCAATTCCAATCAACGTGTCGGACTCACTGAAACCCAATGATTGTATACGGTTCTTATAAGACACGAATATCGTTGGCTATTATTCGTTGTAGAGAAGTATTTGGTCCTGCACCACATATCGTACCATCCCCAAGACCATATATTGAAGCCCATCTTCAGTCTCCACATGTACCCTAAACAAGCTCATGGTTTTGTACTAAAATTTGTTGGCAAGAACATCAAGGCTCATAAGCCATGTCACTATTCTCTCAAGATCATACTGTAAAGTAATTATTATGGCGGCTTTGTTGTGCAGACTCTTCTGATTGCGCCACAGATATAGGGAGGAAAGACAGGTAGTATACATTCCGTAGTTGGGGTGCGAGGTTACATGCTGCTCTTTATATGCTTCTGCGAGCTCGCCAACATTCAACATCCGATTCCTAATGATAGATCTGGTTGGGATCTTCGTTATTCTTTGAAGTTTCGATGCGTTCTTCATGGGACGATGGTCCTGTAGAGCAAGGGTCGCTTGTAGACGGTAATTCAGTGTTCCTATCCTGAACTGAGCCTGAAGCATCGAATTAGAAGCATACATGCTTTAGAGATAGTTTCTCGCACTGAGATGGCACCTGGAGGCGTCGAATCAAGGCGACCACAGAGTTGTGGGTCACTATATTTGCAACTGAAGCTGCCAATGTTGTTATCTGTTGTTTGACGAGCTAGTGAAAAAGTTGAATCGTTTTGAGATTCTTCTTTCGTCCTTTCAAAGGGTGACTCGTAACTACGAGTCGCACGAAAATAGACCACCCAAGCCTAAAGCTCCGCGACGAGGAATATTCGACCAATGTGGTCGTTTGAATTCTTTGAAGACGCGCCCTTTAATGCGTCGTTTAGTTTGGGGGGTATTCTTTTACTGCGTGGAATAGTCAGACCTTTCTTCAAGATTGCAATGACTCGGGAAACCGTGAGATCTTGGTCTGCCTGTGGCCAGCCATTTCTTAGTGGAAATAGTAGCATAGAGAGATAATATGGTTTGAGAGGGACTTTAGGGAGGAAGGGGATTTGAGGGCCACTTAAAGGGAGGGGGAGCTTTAAAGAGGGTGACTTTGGTAGGAGATTTTGGGTGGGGAGCTCCAGGAAGGGGTGGAATTTAGCACCAATTATGACTTGCTGTGAATTGTATGAGCAGACTTTTTATTGATCTAGTAATGGCTGGCGTTCTTCCAGAAGCTTGGTTTCTTTATGGGCCCAGTTCCAGGTAGAAATTGTAGCACAGTCAGGACCAGAGTTAACCTGCCAAACAAGAGGTCTGGCTAAAATAAATATTCATCTGACAAAGCCAGAATAGTCGATTATAGCTGATAGAACTAATGGAATGTTTCAGACATATGGATAGTTCCATAGTAAAAAAATTCAAAAACGTAGCAACACAGTTGAGGTGATGTTGTATTTGGAGCCTTAGTCCCGCATTATCGAATGCTTGTCCATTGGTTAATGGCATCGCTTAAGCTGCAATGACTCACACATACTATATTAGCGCAAAGCAAATAATGGTCTTTATAAATCAATACATCTTTGATGGTCTAACGGTCATGATTTCCGCTTGTCAATTGTTTACAATTAACAAGTTCGCGGGAGATCGGGGTTCGACTCCCCGTCAGAGAGTCATCTCTTGAGTTCACGACCCTGAATTATATTCAGACACACTCATCTTTTTTGCATTTTGTAGTTTGCCACCAAACTTAGTCAGTTTTGCATGCTCTTTTTGTGGGCAATTAAGCGAGCAAAGATAAAGGGGCCATGCTTGGCAGTGGGCTTGGCAGTGGCATGCATCCCTTGGTTTGGCTGCTCCAGCTACCTTATTAGACAAAACAACAGGCATTGAATATTGCCAGAAATGTAACAGGTTTTCAACTTAGCTTTATTTCTATCAAATATTTTCAAACAAGCCAGAGGTCAAGTAGTTTTTTGGAGACAATTTAGCCATGAATGATGAAAATATCTAAGGATGTTTTTTACAATTCTTGCTGGACTCATGGAAGCCACACTTATAGGTTGTCTAGGACCTGTACTCACGATATGAACGCAAGGAGAGGTTCATCGGTGTATAACGTGTGTTAAGGGTATTAGGTTATAATAAGTCTAGGGAAGGAAGCTCTCCGCAGGAAGAGATTGATACTGTCACGGTACCGTGAGTCACCACGTGACGTAAGGAGGGTGTTATCTCTTAGCAGTAGTTACTTAGCTAAGAATCAGCTTTTACACACTTCATGAAGTACTTCACGTACATTACGTGCCTATTCCTGCCCCGGTGTTACAGATACAGAATATCTAGAATTGTCATTCTAAGGAGATTTCAGCTCGATGGTCTTACGTAGGCAAAA
>Ga0247807_10001809_pt1 | contig 12236 bp, 11 predicted proteins | sample UWRJL074202C1_FD_179931 | JGI IMG/M metagenome (GOLD analysis project Ga0247807, IMG submission 179931) | Plant litter microbial communities from Arlington Agricultural Research Station in Wisconsin, United States - UWRJ-L074-202C-1 | ecosystem: Environmental > Terrestrial > Plant litter >...
TTTTTGATGAAGAATTGACGAAAAGTCCATCGCCGTTATTATTCTCTTTATCATTGGAATCCTCTTTTTCATCCTCGCTCAGAGTCTCCAGATCTGCCTCCCATTCCATCACCTCACTGTTTAGCTTGTCCAAGTCGGCTTTCGTGGCTTCGTACGCTGCTTTCTCCTCGGGTTTGGCGCCATCATTGGAAGACTTGCTGAGCTCTTCCAACCGAAGCTTCTTCTGTGCAATCTTTTCACGATGAGCCTTGATGTTGGTATTGGTTTTCTCAATCTTTCCCTTCACTTCAGGTTTTTGTGCATCTTTAGTGGATTTGGTGGGTGATGCCCGGTGGCCCGGATTTTTTGGCTTCGCTATTTCTTTTCCCATCTTGTTTCTCTTGCTCCATATTAGATCACAAAGAGAAAGAATGATGACTATATACCTTTCAGTTCCCAATATCGCCATTCGGTTATACAACGATGAATCATTGCCCTCCGAGACTAGATGGTTGAACCACACCGAGCAGGTCATCTGCAGGTCAAAGATGTGATGGATTCACTGATGCTACTACATGCTGGTATCATTATTTTCATACAGAGTATCGATCCAAATCTTCGCAGGCAACGAGAGAACTATCTATCTTAATTCTACTGAACCTTACATCAACAAACACAACTCAAAGCCACCTGAGAACTGGTATGCGTCTATTCTACGATGTCAAACTCCTTCAAAACCAGCAAGAAGAAGATTCTTATCGTCAAGGGACTTGCAATGGTCTTTTTCCTATGTTCGCTCAGATTTGCAGACAGGGAACGGATTCAACGTGAGTGTTCAAAACAATAAATTCGCCGGTTGCTAAGGTCTCGGGGATATAGCCTCACGTCGCAGACGGTCGGCAGCACCATCGCCAGAAAGCAGGTTGAGGGCTACACGCTAACCATCGAATACACATCTCCATTACCTTCGAACCTCCTCATAGATTCAACAGTGCAGCCGGTCAACCTTACACTCAACACTATGCTAGCTACACGTAGCTCTAGCTTTGCAATTTACACCGGTCTGCCTATTATTGCTGTCATTGGCCCACCAATAGCTATACTACTGCCGCAACTTAATTGATAGGGACTGTGTTGGGATATGCTACCTGATCTGAAGAGGATTGTATTTAATCAAGAAATTCAACACTCAATTTTACGTAAATCATTTGAGCGTCTTCACAATGGAATCTGGTTGTTATAAACTCATTTTGAATCTGCAGAAGTATGATATTGCGGATTGTAGGTATTGGATACTAAGCCATCAAGTAATTTGAACCGATAAATATAGCCTACACAGTCTACGGTTTACTCTCTCAAATTTCAACTAATGAAAACTTGGACTTGGCTCAGATTTCATTACGACTTTAAATCCATCTATGATACGGACTCCTATAGTCCACCCCCCCTCCCCGTTGGGATGATATATCTAGTCGCGGAGGTTCTGGGGTCATAATCCCAAGTATTGAAAAGGTAGACGCATTATTGCTAAATGTGTGTGGTGAGGCATGTTCATCTGCCCGAGATGGAGTTTCGTAGTCCGCGGCTGTTTTGGCAGTAACTAAATTGCGTTGCTTATTACAAAGTTAGACTTGAAGCGGAATCTTTTGGCACCTATTTACTCACGATTTCTTCTTGGGTTGGCAACACTATTTCTTCCATGTTTGTAAAAGTGTGGAACTTGCCGTTCCTCTTGAAGAGGACGAAAAGCTCCGCATTGCAAGTAACTCCAATGCTGTGACCCCTTTTAAAATAATTTTTTTTCCTCTTTCGGAATTGTTCTGACTTTGCCCTAGTGTCCATGATTAGAGTTGATGCTGATGGAAGATTCTATGTTGGACTACCTGCCATTATATTGGTGGCATCTGTAAACTAGCTGCTATTGCCATTCTTCATGTTATCAGAGCTAGGTACCTACTTGAGTCACCTCTTGAATGATTACTTGTGTGATCATTGAATGATTAAAGTGATCATTGAATGATTAAAGTGATCATTGAATGATTACCTAAATGATATTGATAGATCACGTGCTGGTTGACCAGCACAGTCCTGATGGTTCGATATTCAACCGCGGCCTTGCGAATTGCGATCTATGCTTCAATCACAACTTCCAAACTTTCGAAGTTTGGTTACTTACAGTTCATTAGTCATGACGTTTCTATCATATGTACGTTTGGTGATCTCCAAAATTGCTCAGATGGACGTACCGTCCTGGTACTTATTCATCTTCGCCTGCCTCATCGCAATATGGCTCTTGATCCGTGCCATTTACTCTACGATCACATCTAAATGGCTCTCAACTTCGCTCTCGTTTTTGAAAGATTCGTTCTTCTTGTTAAAACACTTCATAGAGACGGCGAGGCGCCTTGAGATTTTTTTGACCTCCGCATACATTATTACGAATATCCTCATTGTCTTACAACCATTTACCGGATTGAATCCAAAATCAGAGATAAGCATCCGTGCTGCCACAATGTCAATTATCAATTTAGTTCCCCTTTTTGGTGGTTCTCGTTTGATCCTCATGGCAGAGTTGCTTGGAATCTCCCTACGAACAGGTATTGGAGCTCACCAATGGTTTGGTAGAGTAGCGGTTGCTGAAGTCTTGTTGCACACGATCATCTCGTTGACTAGTAGTCAGCCTTTCAAATGGACAGGACTTGTTGCGTCTGGAGTTGTGGTGATTTACATCTTATAACGCTGAGCTAGCCATCGCTAACATCCATGTTATAGGGAAGCTCTACTATGGGTTTCATCTTTCTTCTCTCGATCGGTTTCGTAAGGAGGCTATGCTACGAATTGTTCCTTAATTCACATCTGCTTCTCTCGGTTGCTGTATTAATCGCCACAGGATGTCATGTGTTATCAAAAAGGCCGGCACAGATATTTCTGATGATTGGAACATGTCTGTGGGTTGGGATGTCGATGGTGCACTGGTTTATGTTCTTATTCAGAAATTTCGCATTTGGCAGACCCTTTGCAAAAGCTACTGCCAAACGAATTGTTCGAGATGATTCGATCATAGAGCCATCGAGCGTATTACAGGTCGATATAGTCGTGCCTAGAAAATGGAAGGTTGAGGCTGGTCAGTATGTCTTTATCTCAATCCCTAGACTAGGGGTCATGACAGGGTTACGAGGGCACCCCTTCATGATTTCATGGTGGGACTGGAATAAGGAAGGACTGTTGATAATATCTCTCTTAGTAAAATCAAGGACAGGATTTACTAGGCAGCTAGATAGGTATACTGATAGGAAGCTCCTGACTTTTATCGATGGACCATACGGAATACAACATGTGTTTGGAGACTATAGAACAGTAGTCATGTTTGCTACTGGAATCGGTATCGCCGGCCATATGCCATATATCAAGGACCTTCTTAGCGGATATCATAATTGCCAAGTAAAGACGCAACGTATTCTCCTTGTCTGGCAAATAAACAAAGAGGGTAAGGTTGAGGACTAGCTACATCAGCTGGCATCATTCTAACCATTTTCAGGTCACGAAATGTTGGTCAAAACATGGATGGATGATCTCATAGAGAGGGACACGGGATTTGTACGATCCCCATTGATCCGACTTGTAAGCTTACTAACACTACGTTGGTGCTCGAGGTTCGCATTCACGTCCAGGATACTGGCAAAGAGTATCGGGAGTATGGTACACACTCTATGATCAAAAAGATATTCACACCACCAAATGTTGCTGAAGTACTCAATACTGAGTTTGAATCCCATCCAGACAAATTGATGGTCTCAAGTAAGAGATCCTTGCAAGACCGTTTAGACCTGAAATTAACATTTTGATAGTTTGTGCCGACCGAGTTGTGGCCGACAAAGCCCGTAAAGAGGTCCAGCGTCGAAGGAACAAGATGATTCGCCTTGTTGAGCTAGAATTCAAGCCATCCCTGCGTGAGACGGGGTGGCCGTCATCTAACGACATGGAATTTCAATGCAAGGGATGAGATATTAATGCCGGGCGCGCTAGTCACCAGGCCGTCCAAATAGAATCAATAATGTTTTTAGTCTGGGTTACTGTATTTAGACTAGTTACGGCAATGTGATGCAATTCACATGGTGCTCCGCGCGTATTCAAACGCTGATCATAATTGACTGAGTCGTGAGTCGTAATCCATTGTTGTGGCCCCAGGCAGCAACCTCGCTACACGCTACTGTAGCGGCTCTCACAAAGAGCTCTTCTACTAGACCAGAACGTATGCAAGAACTTGGTATCCATTTCAATCACTGTTGTTGGATCCAGCTAGTCCGCCAAGCCTGGCGCCACCAACATTAGCTGGCCGATTGTGGTCGATTGTATACTTACGGCAAGATCGGATGAGGACGATGGCCGCTTCTCCTAAGAGACTGATCACCACTAGGTTTTCAGCGAGCTTCCACCCCACACTTTTTTGGTTCCCTTTAAAGGTTATAATTCAAAGATATTCTTCAGCAAACTGTTTCCTCGTTCACGCCTACGATAGGTATTTAGTCTCATCATCTAGACAATATGCCGTGGCGTTGGCGGTGCTGCCGCTGTGATAATTCTCAAACTGTTGACTCTGAAGTCGGCACCTCTAAGCTCCTCGAATGTCTTCATGTTGCGAAACCAATTTCATCGATTACAAATGCACACCTAGTTATACACAGGATAAGGAAGGTATGTAGCAAGATTGGAAGTTTACATAAAGTTTACTGCTTTAGCCTAACACTCGGTGCGAAAATAAGAAAGCATCACCCAATTTTGAACATTTTCCAAAAGTCTGTGGTCGCGGTATCCCAAGTTCAGATCATATCTCCTCTATTTCCTTGCACACTATGATCAATCCCCCAGAATTCCATCCAATCCCGTTTCGCCTTGAATTCACGTCGCTTAGAGTCTTCTAGCGCATTCCGAAGTTGAGCAATAATTTCATCTAAACGGTTAAGATCATGATCAAGGTAGTGGGCGAGAAAGAGCTGCTGGGAGACATCGTATACTGTCTCACGTAGTCGCTGGAGGTTCTCAAATGCTTGTCGATAGAATTGAATCTCCTGACGTTGGTAACCCAATTCTTTTGTGAGCTCTTCAATGCGGACAGATAAACTCAGGGGAGGATTTTGTTTTGCAAGCTGGAGGCGCTGCGGAGATAATTCAAGTATTGATGTTGATCCATTCTGGAGACGTATCTGATGATCAAGATTGTTGATGCTTGGTGTTCCTTGGTGTGTTGGAGGATGTCGGCTTGACCTGGAATGACTGCTTGAACCTGATGGCTGAGACATCCCTGATAAACTCTCTCTAAATCAATTTTTAGTAAATAAGAAAGGAATGTAGGTCAAACTCAATAAGTCTATTATATGCCTAGTAGGACTAGTGATTGCTCTGGCCATCACATAATGAACGCCAGAAGAAAACTGGTGGTTACCCATGATCGAGATGAGATGATCAAGGACTACGGAACCGAAAACATATGTATGGCTTTGGGTCATCACGCACCATCCTTGCTTGGTATACCAGCATCCATAGGTACAAATAATGAAATATGAATGTGTCAAGTAGGATCACACCAACAAGAAGCTATGAGCTAGGGTTTGAATTTGGTTCTGCACAAATGAGAACGCCTGTCAAGTTTTAGTTTAAACTTATTCAATTAAAACATATCAGTGTCTAATAGTGCCTCCTATCACCTAAACTATCTCAATCATGACAGTTTCAGCGAATAAAAGCTTGATTCGACAAAATTGGTGATCAGAGACCTGGAAACTGTTTCTTCTTGTGGGCAATTCTCTCACGTCGCTTTGCGTGGTTTTGCTTTCAGGTTAGAGGTTTGCTGGTGGCTGTCTGATAAATCAGTGCTACATCCGCGAGTAGCGGTCTGTTGAGGTCCCGGAGGGGCGGATGGTAGCTCTTGTCCCTTCGTTGGCGCACTCTGCTCAAGAGTTGATATGCTCCTTGGTAAAGTCTTCCCAAGTGCTGTGTCAAGCCGGTTGCTGAGAATATCCGCAATCTCGCCACTTCGAATCGCCTCCTTGGACATGCGCTCGAGAAATCTCATTGTCTCCTTGTGTCTCTCACTTTCAGACGCAAGTGCTTCCCGAGATGCTCGATGATTTAGACGCTCCTTGTTAAGCACCTCCCAGCAAGCGGAAAGAGACGATTCGCACTGAAGAAGGGCAGTGTGGCATTGGTGTGCAGCTGACTGAGATTCGTACAGTTCCCTCTCCAACATTTGAGCATGATTTTCTGCCGTTTCCACCCTCAGATAGAAGTCTTGCAAGAATCCCCAAGATGATCTTCCCATGCATACTTCACAACGAGTAGCAAATACCTGTAATCAATTAACATCTAGCATCGCCCATTATTGATAGGTGCTTACCTGGGCAGCTTGTTGAGACATGGATTATTCTGTGCATTCAAAGTACTGATGTATCTATGAGTTCGTTGTGCTGCTATTGAAATTATAACTCAGGACGACGGAGCTTGGACCACTTCTTATACACAAACTACCCTAGTATTGATCATCCATTTATACAGTGTGGGGCCTCGTCAACCCACTCATAATATGCAAGCATAGTGATGGGGTTGAACAACCTATCTATGATGATCGGACGTCCAGCCATTTATTGAGGGCTGTGTGCACCATGATATGAAGATAATTAAGTGATTTTCAATGTATATCTACAAACCATACGCGCGCTGTCTGTACGTCGTGCCCTGACTTCTATTCTTACTCGGGTGAAACCCTCTGCGTTATTATCTTGATTTCCAATCTTTAAGATAGTCCATGTACTGCTGCAGTGCCAATTTATCCTTCTTTCCGCATTTCAATTGCGCTATCGTATCATTTTCAAGTATTGATAGCCATGGAAGTTCTACGCAAAAGTCCTTACCATGTCTAAGCGTCTGGGGCCTGGCTGCGTGCTGTCGAGCCTCCGCTAGGAGAGGATGTATTGGAAGGAAGATACCCAACTCAAGAACACCCCATTCGTATCGTGGCTTCTAATTCAAAATTAGTACCTTAGCAGTTATGTGAAAATTGCGATCTCCTACAACTGGGCGATTGCAAATCTGTTTTTCTCCAGGAAATTTCACTGGCTTCTTCGAGACTCGATACTTCACTGTTTTATCATTAAATGTTTAGCATAATAGTACATGTTTTCTACGAACCTGAAGACTTTTTGGGCAAGCTTAGATCTCTCAAAGAAGCCGTGATTGTCGGAAGTCTAATGGTAGCTGTCCTTGAAGTTAGCTTCTTAAACATAATAGGAAACACGATACAAACGTCTCGGCTGTCGTGACAAGCCTAGCCTTCCTAATGTCTGTCTCACTGCAACCTCAGTCCTAAACTGGTGGTTACTCATGTTAAAAACTTGCGTGAGCTCTTTGACCGTAGCGCCCGGCAGTTCACGCCGGGTACTTTCCAGTAATTTCTTTTCGTCATCAGTCCAGGCAAGTCGTTGATCAGACATGGCTTCGGGGGATAAGTGACATGCTTCGTTTATGTCCGGGGTTCGTGGATTAAATATATTGTAGCTCGGCGCAGACCGATGGAGATCCACATACAAAACTTGTATTTCGTGTTTGTGGAAGTAAGCACAGGGATTCATGGGAATGAAGCTCCACTCGACAAACTCTATCTTGTGGAGTTTACCTAATCGTCTAAACCATCAATAATCGGAGGCTATCAACCTTAGCGAGGTGGTTTAGTCGCGTTGGCTAATCTTCAGCCAACATATATTTGAACTTCTTAGCCAATATGGATTTGAACAGATCCCAAAGGCGCCATGGAGAACTCTACAGACAACAATGGCTGGAGCGTAAACTACAATGACACAGCATCCATTGATGTTGAGACAGCTCATCCGAATTTTGATATCTGGGATCCAATGATGATTTTCTCAGACGTGGGGACGCAGCATGAGGCTCCAGCTTCTCAGTCCTTATTCGACACCAGTATTGACAGCATAATTATGACGCCTCAGAACATCCAGAGCCTCGAGTCTAGTAACCAAGAATTATATAATTTGGACAACGACATATTTTCGCCAAGTCATTTTACTCCTCAAAGTCTCACATCCCTCACAGAAGACGTGAGGATGGAGAATACCAATAAATCGCCAGTTCATCTTACTCCTCAAAGCCTCACCTCTCCCACCGAAGAGGCGAGGACTGAAAATACCAATGAAGAAGAAAAAGAACTAAAGAGCAGGTGAGTCCCTGCAGCTCTATTTTGAAATCTACTAATAACTGTAGGTTGCAGGAAGTAAGAAGGTATGATAGCGTTTCCCAAGCTAGACTTGCGGACTAACAGTACCTAGGGAGTTATTGACGATGAAAGGCGAGGTCCAGTCAGCACGCTCGGAATTATACACAATCAAATCTAACCATGCGGAGCTTATGCGCTGGACGATGGATACGAACGAGGCTCTGAAAGCAATGATGAAGGGACTTGCAGAGCATGTAGGAGCAAATATCGTGGGTTTAGAGGAATCGGGCTCATGGCTGAATTTGGACTGAAGGTGTAGGAAGCAGTCGAGGACGTAAATGATAGCTTCTAGGCAGGCGAAGCTAAGCAGTATGTGACTCACCACGCTCAGAACTTGAAGATAACAAATCTATACAACTACGATCTATCTCTAATACAGTCTATTGCATTCCGCTTGTCTCCTCTCCTTCTGTGTTACGATCTGGCCACTACTTATCGTTGGCGAGCGGTCTCAGCTTACCGCAACAAGGAAGTCCCGGCAACAATTAACTCGGACCGCTCGGGATTCCATGTACTGTAAGTAGCGCCACTCTTTAAATACCCCGCATGCGATGGCCTTGAGATTGACCTGGGAGTACCCAGCGAGATCACTTTTAGGCTGCGAACATGGGTTCAACCGCGTTGTGGAAATAGACTAAAGTCATTTCGCACGAGCTGCCTTTGATGACTGATGACAGATGTCAGAGTTTCCTCTTACAGCCTGGCGCTTGTTCTTAGCTTATAAAATGCTGTTATCTTGGCAGGAAAATAACGGCAGAACCAAACCGTCGGGTCACTCCAAGACTTATCTATCAAGCTTCATTGCTGATCCCTCATAAACTGGAGGGTGATCAAAAACGTGCGAGTCATTGTGCAAGTCACTCTGCACGACACAGCGAGACGGGGAGGCTCCCGGTGTAAGTAGTGATCTGCACACCACCTCAACAAAATACCACAGAATCAAACGAGAACCTATTTTCTAAGAAGCCGCACAGAAGGAGCTTCTCCTTAACCTCTGGTAGCTTTTTTCTTATAATATGTTGTGAGTAATTTCGAGCATTGTATTTTCTGGAGACTGTCATTTAGGTGTGTGGATAATTGTGTACACCGGAGGCGGGTATTATATCCCTGCCTCACTACCGTCGTTGGATCCTGGCTTAAAGTCTTCTACATTTCGCGGAGCCAACTCCGGCGGGACGTGGGAAAGTGGCGGAGCCCCTACTAGACTGGCGGTTGTGGTCACTATATTATTGTGTAAGATTGCGTTTGACAGGAAGTATGCTCAGCCAATTAAAACCTTTGCTACCTTTGGGAATTGATAACGGCCAAGTTTTGGCATTTCAAAAATCATGAGCGGTGGAGAGTGTATTTTAGTAGACAGATAACGGTGCGTTCCGATAAGCTTTCTTAGTTGGTGCAATGTAGCCTAGCACGGGCCCCTTTTTACTTCATGCAAAGAACGAGAGTCATGTGACATGACTTGAATGCGGGGTCGTAGCTGATCTCTGCTCTCTGTTCTGGATCTGTGTTAGTTTTTATCAATAGTGGATCGAGAGACGATCAGCTTCACGTAGTGATCGCTTAGAGTAGTGTAACTCGGATGAGGGATCCTGATATCCTAGCTTCTAACTAATAACTCGGTATGAATTTTAGTCAAATTTGTTCCCTTGCTGTTGGCAAACTCTAGTCATGTATTGCTTATTCCAAGTTGCTAGACTGGATGCCGGACGATCCCTCGTGGCCGTGTCCTTGATACTGGCTGATGCTTATTCTATAGCGAGAATCGGTGCACTATGAAGTAGTTCTATTGTAGTGACGTGGATTAGTGATGGCCCTATATTCTCGACTGGTCACGTACCGCCTGAAGTTGAGGGTAAGTAACAGCCCAAAGTTGAGGGCCACAAGTTGACGGTCCATATAAAGAAGACACATGTCAATTCAATACTACCAAGCTTCATTCTTATTACCTTAAACTTTTAATCGAAACGTAAGTCCTCATGGCAACTGTTCAGCCTCTGCAAAATGTGGTACGCCACGATGATCCCCTCTATGACCTCGGATTATGGGCAAAGCAAGAAGTCCTCAAGATAGAGGGTTTATCGAAGCAGCAAGTCATGTCTGAACTACAAGGGATTATGGAGGGACATAAATACTCGTGGCATTGTATTAATGCGCTTCTCCAAGGGAAGCTTGAGGAAGGTAGCCTTGAGTTTTCTGACTGTCACGGAGAGGTTTTATTTGAATGGAAGAACCTCTGTGATGAGAAGCGAATGTGGGAGAAGAATGGGCGCCCATCAGTCAAAAGTGAAAAGTTCAATGTGGCTTGTTTGATAAATCTCAAGATATTGCCAATTAAAGCAGGACTTGGTAGTGAAGGTAAGCTAGCTTCTTGGTCTCATTGCTAGGTTACTAATGGAACAGCGTTACATCTCGTCACTAGCAATATAGACAACCCATGTTTGTCAACGGCAGATCTGTGGATCGGCCCTAAAGATCCCGAGAGTCTCAAGCAGCAGACGGATACAGAGGATCTTACAGACGGCACTTCATCAGGATCTGAGGATAGTGAATATATTGATGAAGATGAGGATCCTGATTGTAAAGGTCTTGAATACGAGGATGTGGACTTTGATGGAAAGGATACAGAGGGTATACAGATGAGTGGTGACGATGAAGACTTGGGTGAAGATGGATTTAATCCAGAAGAGAGTGACGATTATGGTGATAGTGATAGTTCTGATGAGTCAGATGAAGTGGTAACCGAAGATGAGAACCTCGGTTTGGATTTGATAATTGCAGAAAGTGACGAAGATATCTCTGACTTGGAGTTATGAGTACCTCAGCAAACATACTATAAGCCTTGAGTTGTATAGATCTTCTTCTCAACAATTCAACAATTTCGTTAAAGTACTGGTTTTACGTTATCTATGTGAACACTAATCAAGAGGCTTTGCAAAGTTTACCAAAGCTACAGGTGATCTCGTGGGGAATTGAGGTCGCAACAGGGGCAGGAAAGAGATGGCCTGACGACCTCACCGCTTAAGGTGGAACTATATAATATGCTGGCTGTGTAGGAGCTGCCATTTCCCTAGTAAATTGAATTGCATATATCCAACTATGAGCAGCAAAATTAACGATTTATTAGATCAGTCTGCTGGAAAAGCGCAAAATACCCAAGGCGAGTCCTTGGCCACCTTCTTAGCATCTCTTACAACATCTGGAGGAATTCTTGCGCTGGGAATCGTGGCGTATATACCCCTCAAACGGAAATTTCCCGAACGCTAGTAGGCATTCCAATAAATTTTAAAGAGAATCAGGCTAATGTGTAGTTTCCAACGAGCAAACCAGGGCCCCAATGGAAAATGGACTCCAACACCACTAAGTCTACGGATGCTGCTCTCAACACCAGATCCACAGCTGAAACATGCCTCTGGATTAGAAAACTACTTCTTCGACCGATATATGCATACTTTACTGAAGATTTTCATTCTGCTTGGGGCGGTAATACTACCAGTGCTTCTTCCACTCAACTTGATTGATGGTAGGAACGAACTTGGAGGTGTTCGAGGATTAGATCGCCTAAGCTATTCCAACGTTCGCCTTACACATACAGGGAGATACTGGGTTCATCTAGTGCTTGCAGTCTTTACCATCACTTCAGTTTGTTATACCATCCAAAGAGAACTCAGGGATTATGCTAGACTTCAAAGTAGCTTAAATTGGGATGCCGGATCATGCCTCCTCTTTACATCAAGATCAGCGAAGCAACTCTCTGAGAGCACAATCAGCCGACGATTTCACAAACTATGTGGCGGTATATATAAGGTGAAAATCAATAAGGATTTATCTAGTTTACGCGCGAAATTACGCCGCCGAGATGCATTAATAAGGGAATTGGAGACTGCAGAGACCATTCTCATAATGAAGGCAAACAATCCGAGAAATATCGTGCGAAAGGTGGATAGTAGCAATATATCTCATCGACCATCCATGC
>Ga0247807_10001810_pt1 | contig 12231 bp, 12 predicted proteins | sample UWRJL074202C1_FD_179931 | JGI IMG/M metagenome (GOLD analysis project Ga0247807, IMG submission 179931) | Plant litter microbial communities from Arlington Agricultural Research Station in Wisconsin, United States - UWRJ-L074-202C-1 | ecosystem: Environmental > Terrestrial > Plant litter >...
CAGCGTTATGTTTTCTTTTTTCATAATGGATTTCTTGAACAAAATGATATGAATACTGTACATCCGGAATATGGAAGAGTAGAATACAACGAAATCCTAAACTCTTTTAAAAATGATGGTTTTATCGTATTGAGTGAAAAGAGAAAAAAGAACACGAATTCAGCACGATATGCTGAAAAAATCGTAAAACAAATCAAGAGTCTGATTAAAAAAGGTGTTGAGCCAGACAAAATTACTGTAATCGGGACTTCAATGGGCGGTTATATTGCACAATATGTTTCGACTTACCTTGCCAATCCCGAGGTCAATTTTGTTTTTATTGGATGTTTTAGAGACATTGATATTGAACAAATCCCTGAAATCAACTTTTGTGGAAACATTTTGACTATTTATGAAGAATCTGATATCTATGGTGTTTCCGCAGTTAAACGAAAAGAGACTTCAAAACTTGCTGTAAATCATTTTAAAGAAATAGCATTACAGACCAATCTAAAACATGGTTTCTTATACAAAGCATTAGATCAATGGCTTGTTCCAAGTAAAAAATGGGCAAAAGGAAATTATGATCTAAACTAAAAATGCCAACAAGTGCGAATCATTTTTTAGCTAAATCTGACGTTTTTTTGCTTCTAAAATTGCTTGCTGCATAAAAAAAATTAACCTTTTTTAATTTTCACATTAATCAATTCTACAAATTCTATGAAAAATACCGTTTTTGTCGCCTACTATTACGATTTCATTCTGCTTTTTCTAACGGTAATTTCAATATTTGTTATAATATAAACCACTCATCAAATTTTGTTAATCTCCGTTTGGCTTTCAATTTGTTTGATTAACTTTGTTGGGCACGTTAACTTTTACAAAATACATAAATTGATTTTACAAAGTAGAAAAGTAAAATAATGCATTTCGTAAAATAAAAAAACTAGAATATTTATATGAAACAAATCACACTTATTTTAATTGCGTTCATCACTTTTTCATGTTCGCAAGCTCAGAAAACAAGTTTCTCAAAAGAAGCTTTGTCTGAGAAATTAGCAGCAACTGATGGAAGTCAGGTTACTTTTAAAAATATTTTAAAAAAATATAAAGGCAAAACTGTTGTTATCGAAGTTTGGGCTTCATGGTGCGGTGATTGCATAAAAGCAATGCCAAAATTAAAGGAACTTCAGGCAAATCATACTGATGTTTCTTACCTGTTTCTTTCTGCTGATAAAACAGCTGATAAATGGAAAGCAGGAATTGAAAAACATGAATTAAAAGGTGATCATTATTTGATCAACGACGGTATGAAAGGTGCTTTTGGAAAAACAATCGACTTAGATTGGATACCAAGATACATTATCGTAGACAAAACTGGAAAAATAGCTCTGTACCGTGCTATAGAAACCGATTTTGAAAAAATCAATGAAACTTTGAATAGTCTGAAATAAAATTTATTTCAGCATTCATTATACAAAAGCAAAAAAACAAAAAAGAATAAAATAAAAACTTATCAATATGAGAAAAAAGATCGTTGCAGGAAACTGGAAAATGCATAAAAACGCAGCACAAACAGAAGAACTTTTAAGCGAATTAATTACTAAAATACCAGCACAAACTACTGCTCAGGTAATTGTTGCTCCAACATTTGTAAATTTACAAGCGGCTGTTGCCAAAGTAAAGAACACAACAATTAGTGTTGCAGCTCAAAATGTTCACCAAGCTGAAGGTGGTGCATTTACAGGAGAAATTTCTGCAGACATGTTAACTAGTATTGGTGTAAGCAATGTAATTCTTGGTCACTCTGAGCGTAGAGCTATTTTTAACGAAACTGATGCTTTAATTGCAAGTAAAGTTGATACTGCATTGAAACATGACTTGACTGTAATTTTCTGTTTTGGTGAAGAATTAAAAGATCGTCAATCAGGAAATCATTTTAATATTGTTGAAAACCAATTGCGTGACGGATTATTCCACATCGCTAAAGAAGCATGGGCTAAAGTTGTTTTAGCGTATGAGCCGGTTTGGGCTATTGGAACAGGAGAAACTGCTTCTCCGGAACAAGCACAGGAAATGCACGAATTTATTAGAGAAACTGTTCGCAAAGCTTTTGGAGCTGATATCGCTGACGAAGTTTCAATTTTATACGGTGGTTCTGTAAAACCAGATAATGCTAAAGAAATTTTCTCTAAACCAGACGTAGACGGTGGTCTAATTGGTGGAGCAGCCTTAAAAGCCGATGACTTCTTAGCTATCGTTACTGCTATCTAATTTTTTTAGTCAATATAATCAGAAAGCGTTCGCATTGCGGACGCTTTTTTTGTTTATAAATCCAGCTAATTATATCATTTATTTTTAAGCAACTTCTACTTTCGATTCTTACCTTTGCAAAAAAATTATTTATGTCGAATATATATTTGGGGTACCATTTTACAATTGAACCAAAGGAATTGGGTTCTGAAATTTTAATTGCGGAATTAGGCGAAAAAGCATTTGAAAGTTTTACTGAAACTGAAAACGGAATTTCGGCTTTTGTAAAGAAAGATTTATGGGATGAGAATATTCTTGATGACATTTATATCTTAGAATCCGAAGATTTTAAAATTGAATATACCATTGAAGAAATTGATCAGGTAAACTGGAATGAAGAATGGGAAAAGAATTTTGAAGCGATTGATGTTGACGGAAAATGTCATGTTCGTGCACCTTTTCACGAAAAAACAAATGCCGAATTTGATATCATAATCGAGCCTAAAATGAGTTTTGGAACAGGACATCATGAAACAACGCACATGATGATTCAGCATTTGCTTGAAACTGACGTACAAGGTATGAAAACTCTTGACATGGGATGCGGAACTGCTATTTTAGCCATTTTAGCCGAAATGAAAGGAGCTCAGCCTATTGACGCTATCGACATTGACAACTGGTGTTATTTAAACTCTATCGAAAATGCAGAGCGCAATAATTGCAATCACATTACCGTTTACGAAGGTGACGCAGCATTATTGGCTGGTAAAAAGTATGATTTAATCATTGCCAATATTAACAGAAATATTTTATTAAATGATATGCAACATTATGTTGATTGTTTAAATCCAAATGGAATATTGCTTTTAAGCGGTTTTTATGAAGAAGATATTCCATTTATCGATGCTTCGTGCACTGAAAAAGGATTAAAATATGTTAAAAAGTTTCAAAGAAACAACTGGGTTTCATTAAAATACGTAAATTAGTTACTAGTAATTACAACAGTACAAAAACCTAAAAAAAAATGAGTACTAAAGAAAAAGTAAGAGAAAGAGTTCGCGAAAAAGAAGCGACAGGTTTTAATAACGAAATCATTGTTTATAATGACGATGTAAACACTTTTGATCACGTAATAGATACTTTAATGCGTGTTTGCAGTCATACGCCGGAACAAGCAGAACAATGCTCCTTAATTGTACATTACAACGGAAAATGCACTGTGAAAACAGGACCAATGGATAAGTTAAAACCGCAATGTACACAACTTTTGGAAGCTGGACTAAGCGCTGAAATCGTTTAATTTCAAATAATTTAAAAAACATTCAATTTTATTCTATATTTGAATAAAATTGAATGTTTTTTTTATGTAGAAATGCTAACTCCATCTCAAACCAAATTCATAATCAAACTATGAAAAGCACCTTTTTCTTTAGAATCTACATTGGCTTTAGTGTTTTTTATCTCCTTTTGTTATTTATAGGATACGATTATCTGGACATCTATCTAAAACCTATTTTAATGCCTTTACTCGGTTTTGGTGTATATTCTTTTAAAAATTTCAAATTAAAAAATACACTTTTAGCCGGATTGCTTTTTTCCTGGATTGGCGATGTCATTTTACTCTTTTCAGATATAGCTGAGCTCTACTTCATACTTGGATTAGTCTCTTTTCTGATTTCGCATCTTATGTATTGTACGCTTTTAAATGAGCAGACTAAGGGAAAAACCATAAAAAACAAAAATCTGTTAATTATTGGAAGTCTTTTTATTGCAATCTATCTTGTCGTAATTATTACTACTTTATTTCCGTATTTAGGTCATTTAAAAGTTCCTGTACTTGTGTACGCCTGTGTACTTTTGATTATGCTTTTGTTTGCTTTTAATGGCTTTTTGGTTTGGAAAAAACAAGGAAAAAATTATGTTCTTTGCGGTGCCATTATTTTTGTATTTTCAGATACTATTTTGGCTTTCGACAAATTTTATCATCCTATTCAAAAAAGTTCATTTTTAATCATGCTAACCTATCTTGTGGCACAATATCTGATTATAAATGGTGTCTTAAAACTCAATTCAAACAAATCATGAAAAAAATAGTCCTATTTATCATCCTTCTTATTACGGTAACTTCTTGCGTAAGTACACGATCTACTTTAAAAAATGTAGATGATAATGCTCCTGATTTGGTTTTAAAGAAAAACAATACGTTTGTTATTACACTATTTAGCACTGATAAAAAATATGGTTACGATCCGGATTATCCGATTAATATTTTTTACAGAAATACAAAAGACGAAGCCTTGAATGAAGGTCGTTTTTTAAACGCATTGGCAGGTCCAAATGGCGAAAAGATAACGTATACACGTTTAGAGACCTGTTGCCCATTTCCAACAAAACGAAGCGATATGGGAGCCGGATTTTTGAATGTTTATGAATTGAAATGGGAAGGACAAAAAAAAACTGTTATACTGTATCTAAATATCTATGAAAAAGGAATTCTGATGGTTCCGATGGGATTGAGTTTAAAGAAAGAATAGTGTTTTATTTGCAGTTTGTTAGTTTATAAAGATTACCTATTAAATTTAAAACATAATGGAACAGTCAAAAAATCAGAATCTAATTGAAGCTCCCGGTTTTAATTTACAACACTATTTAGACAGAATTGCGTTTTCCGGTACCCCCGAAATAACAATTTCAGGTATTACAAAACTTATGCAATCACAGTTGTTTAGCGTTCCATTTGAAAATTTAGATGTACAGGCTGGTAAAGTGATTTCTTTGGATGGTGATGCTATAGTAAATCAGATTGTTCACAAAAAAAGAGGTGGTTATTGCTATCAGATCAACGGAGTTTTTTCTTTAGTGCTGCAGGAAATAGGTGTTCCGCATTATTACGTTGCCGCACGTCCTATGGTAAATCCGGGACAAAATCCTAAAACTCATTTGGCGATAATTGCCAGCATTGAAGGCGATAACTATTTGATTGATTTGGGTTTTGGCGGTAACAGTATTCGAAAACCTTTGAAGTTGAGCCAAATCGGCATAGAAACGCAACATGATTTTGACACCTTTATTTTGGAAAAAACTGAAGGCAATGAATTTTTACTAAAAGTTTTAATCGCAAAAGAATGGTCTAATTTATATTCTTTTGACCTTGTACCGCAACAATGGATTGATTTTAAACCTGCTAATCATTACAATTATTCCCATCCAGATTCTTTTTTTGTACAAAATAGAATCGTTGTGCTGCAAAATGAATCAGGCAAAAAAATCCTAATTAAAAATGCTGTCAAATCAGTTATCAACGGTGTAAGCAGTATTACTTCTTTTCAAGATAGTGAACTTGACACTGTTTTGGAAACTGAATTCAGCTTAAAATTATAAAAGCGCACCGCTTCACAATTCTTGATTTTCTTAAATCAAAGTTTACTTCTATTCCTACATACCGTCATTGTATATTTTTTCTATTTACAGATCATATCTAACTCATAGAAAAACAGCATATTATGTACGAAATTATCTTTTAACAGGTATTATATTGAAATTATTACAGAAATTTCATATTCAAATAACGTATTTTTATTAAATTCGCAAAGTATACCTACATTAATAATGAGTTAAAAAGTTTAACTCGTATGTCTAACTAAAAATCCTATTGCCCATGATTTACAAAAAACTTAACAATGGTAAAAAAACATTTACTAGAACTCCTCGATCCTACACTGATCGTATTTTTGGCAGCTATTGCTGCTCTATGTTTAATACTTACAATTGTCTTTTCTGACAAAGTATTAGAATTTTCGACGAAGTATAAAAAAAGCGTTTATGCTTATATTTTATCGTTTGTCCTTATTTACGCCCTGCTCGCTTTTTTAGGGCATAACAAATTATTTGAAGAAGTTACTCATGAATTTCTTTTCTATCAAGTTGTATCATTCGTACTGGGAATTTTACACTGTTGGTTGTACCGCTTTAGTTTTGCGGAATTTAACACCAAAAACGTTTTTATAGAACTGCTCTTTGCTTTTTTAGTAATTCTCTATTCCAGTATATTATTTACAATTATTTACACTGCCTTAAACGGAATTTATTTTACGTTTTTGATGTGTATTCATTTTGTGCTATTCCTTTGTCCTACAGGAATCAACATGTCATTTAATTATATGATGCTGATACCTCCAAAGCAATATGCTACCTGGCAAATTCCGAATAAAGAGTTCCCCTATCCAGAGATTGAACCAGAAGAAATGCAAAATCTGGCGCTCATAACTTTACTGATTCACAAGCAGGAAGACAGTAAAAACTATAGTTCAATCAGAACCAAAGGACCACTCCGAATGGATTTTGGTAATTTATTTTATCAAACCCTCACCAATTATAATGCTCGTAATCCTCAAAATCCTATTGCTTTAAAGCATAATGGGGAAAATTGTCACTGGCTCTTTTTTAAGCAGCCAAAATGGTATGAAAGTGCAAGGTATGTCGATGCAAAATATACGTTGGGAATGAATGGTATAACAGAAAACACTGTTATTATTTGTGTCAGACACAAAAGAGAAATTTCACAAGCAGAAAAAATGGATATAATTGAAGAGGAAGATTTTTTATACACGCCTAAAGCGAAAGAATAAAGACAAGCCTTTTGAAAATTAAAACTTTTTCTAATGAAATTTTTTCCGGAAATTGATGAGCATTTTTATGATAAGTTCCGCACTTACCAGCTCATAAAAGGAGACACACTACTCGGTGTGTCTCAAAAACTAAATATAGAAACAAGCGAGCTCAGAAGATACCATAACAGATATTGCGATGAAAGAGACTTAATCGAAAAAGATTTTAAGGGTCATACCAGGTTTTTGATTCTGGCTCCTGAAAAAACAGAAGCCACTGTAGCAAAACCTCCTAGTCCTAAATCACAAAATGTAAATTTTGGATCGAATACTACTTTGCCGTTTTTTCCAAAACATATTCAGAAAGATTACAGCGTCGAATATATTTTTAAAACGCAGGATCTAACTGAAAAATTAGAAATGGGAATACGAGTGAAATGGCTCAATACAGATGTAAACCATTACCATTTAATTGAAATCCGAAAATCTGTTAACCTTTTTGTAAACAACAATATACCTAATACTATAATGGATGAAATTGATGCAAAAATGGTGCAGGTTTTATATCCGCTTCAAATTATTGTCGATCCCTGCGGTAAATACATTGATGTTTTCAATGACAAAGAAATTCGCAGTCGCTGGGAGAACAAAAAGATGGAATTACTAAAGGATTATGAAAACGGAATCATTCCGATGTATTTGAAAAATTGTCAATTAGCTTTAGAAAGTGCTGAATCACTGTTTCAGCTTTTGAATTCAGACTATTTTTTGAGATCGTTTTTTAATGGTATTAATACTTCCTATACAGACGACGGCATTTTTGAACATACGATTTCTTTTCCGGTACTCAACAACAAAGAATCTCATTTTTTAGTAAAGCAGAAAGTCGATTCTTGCTTAAACGAAGCGAGACTCATTAAAGTAGAACAAAAAGGAAATTGTATAAATACTAATACTCAAAATCAACTCACTGACGGAAGTTATGCCGCAACTTATTTTTTAGATCCTCACTCCTATTTCATAGAAAAAATGGAATTGGAATGTCGTCTCGAATTAGAGAAAACTTTCGAATTACGCATAGAAATCGAAGCCATAAAAAACTAAAAAAGAAACCCCGAAGCGGCCACTATTTTTTGCCTCAAAATTAAATACAAGCCGAATTATAATTTTAAAAGCCATAACAGTATGAGCAAAAAGTATGTCGTTGTTAACGGTGCAACCTTAAAATGCCAATTTAATGTCGAAAAGAAAACCGATGTTCTAAAAGTAAAATCACATCAAAAACACTTTGCCAATGATAAAGAGGCACAAAAAAAACTCATAGCCACGAGTAAAGAGATTGGACAAACACTGGAGAAAAACTCTTTTGGAAAATGCCAAATGCAACCCGATGGCAAAGGCGACTTTCTTCCGTGTCAGGCGGTCATTACACAATGGAGTAATGCGTATCAAAAGGTAATCCTAAGTAATCAGGGACAAATACTAACCGAAGACAGTAAAGCAACCTGTCCTATTGGTGGTCCTGATTGCATTACAGTAGCGCATCATGGTCAAAAGATAGAACCCGGGAAACAGAATGCAATGAGTGCTAAGCCTTATTTGAGCAATCAGATCAATCCTTTGGTGAACATGAAAAAATTTCAGAATGAGTTAGTGGATGATGATATAGTTTAAAACGAAATAGAAATGTCAAATTATAAAATAGTTGGAAATGATAATCCAACAGTGGGGCAAAAAGAAATGTATTCTATAGCAGATAGTTTTTCAGTAAACCTTCCAACCACCAATACTGTAATAAACAATCCTTTGTTTCCAGAGGCCAAAGTAAATTGGTACATGAAACAATTAGTAGGTGGAAAATGGATAGTAAAAGAGAATACCAAGAAAACAGGTAATGAAGTTCCGTATACTTTTACGGAAGCTACTCTTGAGTATGATGATCTCAAAATAGTCGCTGAAAAGAACGGACAAGAAGTCTCAATAAAAATTAAACCTAAAAAAAGTCTGGAGCGGAAAATTGTAACTGTTACTTTTTTAGATGAAAACTGGAATCCTCCCACACGTCGATTTGCTTATGGAGATAAAATAATTGCCAGAATTCATTGTGTAAACTTAGACGGCTGTCATGGTAAAATTGTACTTTATGAAGACGATGAACCCTACAATGTCAATACTGATTATAACCGCAACAATAAATTTACAACAGTACCTATTTTTATCGAAGATGGCAAAGCCGAAGCTCACTTTATCCTCAATCCTAACTTCGCCAAACTAGCTAATTCATCTGGCGATAAAGATCATGGCAATCAAGAAGGTGAATTTCATGAATATTATATTACCGTAGAAATCTTTAACCAAAAACCTTTTGAAAGTCAAAACATTGAGGTGCAAAATCCTGACTATAATGATCCGCAGATTCTCCGCAAAAATTTTCATAATAATTCTCCTGTCAACTATTATGAAACGAAAGTTGAAGTATTAGCTCAAATTCGGGAAATTGGTGATAGTATTAGAGAAATCACGAATAAGGCTTTGATGGTGGATAGTAATCCTGAAAATTGGTGGACGAAAAAGGAAGATACTTGTGTTTGTAAAGGTTACGATTTGTCATGGGGAAACAAATTTACTTGTGAAGAAAGAAAAAAAGTCGTGCAATTATGCTCAAATCTTTGGGGAGAAAGTAGCGAGCAAGAAATGGCAAATCATCTAATAAATTGTATGGCATTAGAGACTGGAGAATCTTTCAAGCCATCAATAGGATTTCCTAACGCAACTGGATTGGTTCAATTTACCGACTCAGCAATTGAGGGAATGAATATAAATGACAAATATAATAAAGGTGTTAAATTGACAAAAGAAAGGTTATCTAAAATGACCATTTTAGAACAATTAGATTATGTTGAATTATATTTTAAAATGTGGATAGATTCGGGAAGTCAAATAAACAATTCACTAGATATGTACATGTGTATTTGGTGTCCTGCTGCTGTAGGAAAGGAAGATTCATTTGTATGTTATAGTGAAGAAAAAGATAAAAAAAGAAGAGAATTAAATATCAATGCAATACAGCCTTATCATCGAAATAAAAGTATTGATGGTGAATATTACAGTGAGAAAGGAAATACTATTTTAAAAGGTGAAAAAAATAAAGAAATCACAAAAGGAGAACTATATCCGAGATTAAAAGTTAAGGAAGTTTCAGGAAAAATGCATAAAGCAATTATACGTACATGCCAGAATATATCAACTTTAGACAATCCAGAAATTGATATCCCAAAAGGAATAGCATGGCTAGAATCGCTAGAATATTTGACAATGCAGGAAGTATTAGATGGAAAAGAATATCCTGTTCCATACAAGAATGATTATGGCGAAAAAGGCAGAACAGAGGATAGTGAGTTTGGACTAAAGAACTTTGACTGTTCCGAACTTGTTTGTCGTTATTTACAAAAGATCGAATGGTCTTCAAAGGTAAAACTTCTAGCAACTAAAGATTTATATAATTACGCTCAAAAATACCCACACAGACTTGAAGAACACGAAAAAGAATACAAGCCCAAAAAAGGAGACATTTTTTTATGGAAAAACAATACTGGCGGAATGGGACATACAGGAATTGTTATGCATTATGATGAAACCTTAGATATTGTAACAACAATGGAAGCCGTCAGCTCAAATGAAAAATCTGGAGCAATTAATAAAAAAGTAAATTTAAAAGGATTAACTAAATGTACTTGGAAAAGGGAAGATTATCATTTAATTGGTCATGAAAAAAAAGAATGTACCCCATGTAGATTCTACACTCCCAAAATCCACTACACTAAATTATAATAAAATGAAAAAAATACTTTTTTTACTTCTTTTTACTTTTTTAATCAGTTGTCAACAAAACAAGGAATCAAACAAAATAGTTACAAAGGATACAGCATCTATCAAAAAAACTTCTATTCCAAAAAAAAGAACAGAGATCAAATTATCTGATATTGATTTTCTTAGTTCTGAAAAGAAATTATGGTATCGTTTTGAAGAGCTTCCAATTGCAACTTATTCAGAAGATGATAAAATTTATTATCAGGTTTATTTCTTCCCTAAGAATAAAAAAGATTATATGACAATTGCAAATACACTTGAAAATAGTTCAAACAATGAAGTAAAACAAATAGTCCAAAATAAAGATAAATTTTATAAAATTGCTTTTTTAACAAAATCAAAAAATATCGGAAAAGCTATAGAATACGGACAAACGAATTATTATTCTGAATATCCATCTTTTAAATACATTTATTTATATGACGATACTACTAAAAAATGGAAGTATGTAGATACCGTTTTATTTGAAAGTATTACTGATAAGAAAATTTACGAAATTCAGAAAATCATATGTAACATTACTTTTGAGAGATTATCTTCAAAGTTAACTAGTAGATCTCTAGAAGACTGGACAGGCAAATACTATTGGGATTCTGATGAAGGGCAAAATAATGCTAAAGAATCAACTCAAGTTTCATATTCTCTAGGGATTCACAATGATAGTATTATTTATGAAGGAATGGGATACATGGTAAATTTTAAATTTTCTTGCTTATATGAAAATAAAGGTGATACGTTAGATATTTATGAATATCACAATCTGCATACAAACGAAAATGATCTCGATGTTTTTCCATTAAGGATTTTCAAAAAAAACAAAAGATATTTTAGTAACTCTTTAAATAATAAAGAAAAAGAAATTTACAAAGCGAAACAATAATTCTAATAAAAAAATGAATCGAACTATTACACTAATAATTTTAATAATTAATCTCTTTGAATGCAATTCACAAGTAAAAACAAGAATTACAAATTTTGATAAACTATCAATACTAAACGAACAAATTGAAAACAATCTAACAACTGAAAAAACATACATTAGCTTAGATTCATTAAAAAATGTTATCGATGGTGCCGATTCAGAATTTTATATTGAGATCTATAAAGATGCAATAATAAATGATACTCAGACTTTAATGAATTTTCTAAAATTGTATGATAAAAAAGTTGACGAAAATGTAATTGAATTTTTTGAACATGATGACGAAATATCATCTAATATCAGAAAAAAATTAAATAGCATTAAAAATAATACTGTCGAAAACATACATCCAAATGGGTACTGGAAACAGAATTGTGACAAAAGTTTAGCCTTCGTATGCATTAAAGGTGAAATGGCTATTATTACAGTAAATACAAATCAAATTTACATTCAAGCTAGAATTAAAAAAATATCTCAAAATGAATACGATTTAACGTATTTTAAAACTCTAGATTTAGGAAAAGGAGGTATGGAACTTGAATGGAATAATTTTTCCAGATACAAGATCATTGCTACTATAAATTTTACTAATGCAAAAGA
>Ga0247807_10001811_pt1 | contig 12229 bp, 4 predicted proteins | sample UWRJL074202C1_FD_179931 | JGI IMG/M metagenome (GOLD analysis project Ga0247807, IMG submission 179931) | Plant litter microbial communities from Arlington Agricultural Research Station in Wisconsin, United States - UWRJ-L074-202C-1 | ecosystem: Environmental > Terrestrial > Plant litter >...
CGACATTCACTGATGCACTCATTGCGGGTATCGACACTGCGGAAACTGCATCTAACATTGGAAACTTGATGTTCTCCCTCTGCTTAATATTTTGCGGGTAAGCTACATTCTCTTCTCTGCGTTAATAAAACTAACAAAAATGTCTTTAGTGTTCTTGCCGGTCCAAGCGTGTTCCCCAAATTTTGGATTTTCATGTATCGCCTTTCACCTTACACGTACCTAGTGGACGGCCTGCTTGGTGTGGGACTATCCAACACGCTTGTCCAGTGCACTGATAAGGAGTTCTTAACATTCAACCCATCGTCAGGAGAAACTTGTGGTGCATATATGTCGACGTATATGAGCCAGTTTGGCGGGTACCTCAAGGATATCAACGCGACCACAGAGTGCAAATTCTGCGTAATCCGTGACACTAACACGTTTTTGGCGAGCGTAAGCAGCAGTTACGGCCATAGATGGCGCAACTTCGGTATATTGTTCGCATTCGTTATTGCGAATGTTGGGGCTGCTGTTCTTTTATACTATCTGGCAAGAGTACCTAAAACAAAGAAGGAGGAAAAGGAAAAGAAAGATTAGATAGCGTTTGAGCATTACCTCGTGCTTGTATTCGTACGCCTGTGATGGAGACTTTTCATTTGTTTAGAAAAAGTAAACGGAACGGATACGGGACCGATATACTGTAATAATACATGTACACTACTAGTATAGAGGTAATTTTAGACTTTTCTCGCAAATGATGCCTAACATCTAAATCATGCTATGTTTAGGACTTGTATGGTCTGGATACTATGGTAACTTATATATGTAGACTTAGGATAACAATGTACTGATACTTAGCATCATACTATTGATAGTTAATTTATCTTCTTGTTCTCCCCTTTGAAATGCGAGTAATACAGTCAAGCTAGCCGTGAAATATACTGATAGATCACGTGAATATCGCCTATCTTCAGCAATCTACACAATTGAAAGGGGTGAACTCTATTGCTTACCTTGGTTCAATTAAATCCACTCAAGGTCTAGTTCTAGCGAAGTCTAGAGTGTCCGTCATAGAGATTACCAAATGAACGAAGGCAGTGGTCACTACTTACTACTATTGAATAATGAATCAAGAAATAACATGAATGAAGTATTATTTGTAATATACTTAAGCAGCAACTTAATGTTTATACAGAAATCGAAAGCCTCATTATAGCTACATAAAGCGCCAGTGGACTGTTCCCAATACGAGAACTATTCCAGAGACTAGCCATGAATCAGATGGAACTATACAGTTGTAGTTAATTTGATCTTGTTCGGCAGTATACTACAATTAGTACTAAGGGAGACAATCTACTAGTGCTTACTACCCCAAAGTGAGTAGTGAATTGATAATCAAGGTAGCATATATACAAGGAAAACATATTTGACCCTGTTTGGCGAGATAGTTTTAAGTTAAGATCAGCATAAAATGGTACTAGCGTGAAGCTCAGCAGATCGTTCTAGAGTTAACTCACTAATAATGACAAAGCTATACAGTATCTAGAAGAAAATATAGACTGAAAGCTTAATACTTAATATGTAATATGATACTACTAATTTCCTGTTTACAGCTGCGATATAGATCTATTGGAGTAGTAGTTTAATTAATAAATCTGATTATAAATATTTACTGCTACTTCTTATGGTATTAGAACCTCCATATTCATTTATCAAGCATATTCAGTACTTTATGTAAACAGATTTCTATAAGTTCAAGTAAAATATAATTGTTAAAATGAGTTTCATTGGAGTTTAGAAATAACAAGTGGTATAATAATATCACCTTTACTAATTACTTAACTTGAGTAGCATTGATTATCACTAAAATTAGTACAATAGTTAAAGCTAACTCACTGCTGACCTAGCTTAAATATTTTAGTTCATAGTAGTTTAAGCTAATACGAGTTGACGATGTTGGTTTTACAACTCCAATAGTAGTAAGGGACTATCCCCGTCGGCCCTGTACGTATCGTTTTCGCTAGTTCGAAACCTTGCCCAAAACCCTTGGCCGTTTTCGACTGGCTTAGGCCATAACTCCTAGGTCTTGGCTTTAAGTCAGGCACCCACACTCATTTGGTTATAATGGTAAATTCCCCTCCGTTCGTTAGAAACAAATTAAATCAAATTCTCAAAATTCACTCGCCTTCTTACTTCTTGACTCACTACTTTACAGTAGTAAAGTGCCTTCTCTTAAACTAATTATAGTATACCTCTCAACACTGATGCCATCTAGACACAGTCTTGACACTTAACTCAGTTTGAATTCATATGAACACTATCCTGGCACAGTATCAAATATTAATGATATGTCTTGGATTTACCACTAGAGATAGTTCTAAGCATCAAATTTTAATTAATTAGTAGTATCATAACTTGATATTACTGGTTTCATACCCTAATAGCATACATCGCGTGTTCATATTTCACTTCGTACTTATATTATCTTTATTCCTAGGCTTCTTTTCGAAGACCTATATGATTTATGAGTTCAATTTAATTTCTCTCGTCACCTACTATTCAACGAAATGAAATTGTAGTTTTCTAGAATTGGAACTTAGACTAACTACAATTAATTAATAAACCAAGAGATGTCAGTTAGTAGTTTGCTTATATTTATTACCTGCTGGAGACGGTGGATCTTTGCTTCTTATTCTTTATGGAAGGGGGAGCTTGACGCAGGGCTCGGGCGTATGGACTTTTTATAGTAGACAGAGTAGTGATTGGCAGTGGTACATTTGGTGATTGGGGATCGATAATCCGGTTTTTAAATCCTGTATTTGATAAGTATGCTGAAGTAAGGCGAGATCCACGTGTTCTATAGGATCCAGGTGGATCACCTGACTAACGAACGTCAAGGGACTACTTGGCACTCTGCTGAAGCATGTATATAAGGAGAGATTTCTTCCTACTCAGATCATTAGTCAATACATTCATACTGAGCCAGCTAAGTATGGTTGTAAATACCCCTCATTCAGCAGTCTCCTCGGCCTCTAGGTATTAACCTAAGAGCAAAATCAATGCTATATCCTGGTGTCCTTTGGAAATGTTGATGGCTAAAACTTCTCCGTCTTGTGCCAAGGCTGGCTCACCTAGGAGTAGATACCTATTATACCCAATTAGCTGGCCACGCTTCATGTCGGTGAAACGCATTGTTGACATACCGAGAGTGCTGCTCGTGGACCCAAGAAGACGTTACGGGGGTATCCACAGGTACCTGAGCTGTTGTACAGGTTGTTTTTAGTGATGTATGGGAGGACTGGTGGATCATAGAACACTCATTCCGCAGAGTTGTTGCCGCCATTCTGTCTTCTCCTCGAGTCCAGGAGGACAGCCTGTTGTATGTTTTGATTTTTCCAAGCTCGGCCATCCGTACTCTCCCTACAGCAGTAGTTTTCTTGTAATGCTGATACTCCAAGAATAAATAAGTTGAACACTGCTGGTACTAATAGTTTGACTACAAGCAGTATTAGTGCTATATTACACTTAAATTTGTTAGCACTATCTTGACAATTTATTGACATGATCTTGATTTCGTCTCGGCTCTATAGAGCAAGTGGTCCTGGAATGAAACAGGTCTTAATCTTTTTTTTTCAAATAATTGCCAAAATAGTATAAAAGAAGGTAGTTTACTACTTACTGTAAAGTAACACAATTTAGTGGTTTGAGACTGAAGGTATATGAGGGGAAAGTGAGTTGTGTGAGTTTGGCTTAATTTTTCTAACCAGTGGAGAAAATACTCCCTTGTAACTAAACGTTCTATGAATGGCCAAGGCATTGAACTACTTAGTCGATGTTCTGAAAAATCAGATGCCGCCGAGCATACTCGACGTATTTACCAAGCATATTATTACTAGGGCCTGTAAAAGTGACAAATATTTGACACCGTTTTGACACTTTGTTAAACGGTTTTGCTTTTAGCCAAACTTAAATACTTAAATTAAACTTGCGCTTTTAGAATTACTTGTTCGGTACAGTACAGTCTGGTTGTATTGAGTGCTGATACGAGTAGAGAGAAGTCTCTTCTCAACATATACATAGCTCAGCAGAGCGTGCCAAGTAACCTCTTGACACTTGTGAGTTATGTGATTCACCTAGATCCTATAGATTACGTGGATCTTGCCAAGCTTCCGCAGAGTCGAACTTAAGTCAAGCAATTTGACTCTATGTTGGCTGTAGGTTAGATCTGAAGATTTACTAGGGATGCGCCCGCCCTGCCTGAAAAAAGAGTATGAGAATTCTAAACTTTTCATATCTTCAACATCCATTAACGAATGAAATAAAACTAGTTATTTGAGGTTCCGGTGATATGATAGTAACAGTATCAAAGGCCATAGTGAAATCCCTAACAGAAAATCTTCTAGAAAGGTTTTCAGTTTTGATACTACTAAGTATTTGAGGGGGATATATTATACGAGCTAAGTTTTACTAGTATCCTAAAAAACACATATTCAATATTTTATTTCTTGGGAAATGAGTCCACTCATATCATTTATTCATCTTGATTAATTGATACTAGTAGGTAGTAAGTATCTAGCACCAATACTGTGAAGACTCAGTGATAGAGTACTGGTAATTTTATTTAGTAGCAATACTTGTATTAGTTGTAATTGACCAACTAATTTCTGATCTTATAACTTAGAAACCCTGGAGCCTATATATATATCGATATTCTCCCGTAGGCTCATAGATAGCGAGACGGACTCCGTTGGGGAAGTCCGTATGACAACCGTCATGAATTATGATTTCTTATCATAGTGCGAATATAACTTCAGCCTCGTTTAAAACCGCACATCGTGATCGCATAAATATCTCTGACAAATACATTCAATTAACTAGTTGCTAACTAGTACTAGTTAAGTTATTCTAGGGCTAATTGGTTTTTTTTTCTTGCAGGCCCATGCACAATTCGATCTAATTCATAATCTACTCGTGGTAAAACTTGGATAATTCATTCATTTCATTCGATATTTTCAATGAATTGAGGAATTCGAGAGAAGGAGATAGAAGCATTTCGCTTTTCTAGTACCATCGCTAAAGTAATAGCAGGATCGGATTAAGTGCAGCGTATGCTTAATTAACTACCAATTCACATATGTTGCATTTCTATCAGCCACCTCTCTGAGCGAACACTCACGGATCTTCTCAGCTTGTACCGTTTCCGAAATTACCCTTTGCTGGCAGCGCTTCGGTGACCAGGACAGCCAATTTCAACGCTGTCATTTGTACACAACCAGCCACACAGGCAGCGCAAATTCTGGTCAGAAGGCGAAGGCAGGTACAGGTTTCTTTTGTACTATTTTAGTGTATATATACTTATCAATGATCCATCGCAATTAGATGATAGTAAGTATTTCAATAGATACTACTTGGCGCGGGCACCGAATAGTCCTTGATTCTTCATAATTCTCTATCCTAGTATTTCAAGTTGTGCTAGGTTGGCTACAATTCTGTGATGGTTCAGTGATAGAGTGATACGATCCGAAAGGTAATACGTGTATTAGTTACGAATGACAGACTAATCTCTCTACCCTTCTAACTAAGAAGCCGCCCATAGTCATATACGAATCGTAGCCTCCTCGTAGTTAAAGCATACGAGATACGCTTTGTCTGAAGGTCTAATCTCATACGATTGATTATAATAGCATGGTTCCCACCTCAGACTACGTAACCCTGACCCCTAGATTCCGATCCCTCCATCGTGGCAATTAATTTCGGTTTAAATGTCTACCTTGAAGTAAAACGTTGACTGCACTTAGAGCTTCAGAATCACTCGAGATTGAGGCACACAGCAAGACTCGCGAGCAATGTTTGCACATTGGTCGGCAAAGTCCTCAACGTGACCCTAAAATCCTCAAGCCCCTAAACAAACACCAGATCTGGTGGGATGCAATAGATCTACTTACTCTGTTGCTATATAGAATAAACATTCAAAAGCTGTTTAATCTGAAACGATTTATCCCCGTTGCTGAAGTAGCTAAGCCCTCCACATTTTAAGTATTGGGGTGTAAAAGGAGGAGGTTTGCTATGTATAGTATTACTGAGAAATCCTTTAAAACTTATTCAGAGTTGGTGATAGTACTATACTATATTATACTAGTACTGTACCCAAGAAATCAACCTTTTTTGTTGTTTGTGGCATTTTGGATAATTTATTTCGTTGAATTGGTAGTTGAAATGATATATCTCTCTAAGTAAAGAGTGCGTCCAACCGAGAGAGTTCTTTAGAGGTATTATGACAAGTTGTTAGGCTAAGTCGTACAGTCACCGCGTGACGCACGGGGAGGATATTATGTAGTTTAGATAGTACGTAGATGAATCCTCAGCCCTTTCCCACACTTATTTACGTGCTGTACGTACGTAATCCACTCATTCCGTGCAGAGTGGTAGTCTAGATCGCTCATGACTTTCCAAAGTTCTAGGGAAAATTGGAAACTAGACCTCTCTCTCTGATTGTATCCCTCTGGTCAGATACATCCGGATAACACCCGTCGGTGTCAGCCATATAAGCGCGGTGCTGGGCTGGTAATTGAGGCTGTAGTCTGCTGAAGTCAGCATTGATCCACGTGATCTGTAAGATCCAGGTGGATTACCTGACTAACGAAGGTCAAGGAACTACTTGGCACTCTCTATTGAAGCATGTATATAAGGGGAGACTTCTTCCTACTTAGATCAGCAGTCAATACAATCATACTGAACCAGTAATTCTAGCATGGTCATATTCGTGGTATGATAAGAAATTACAATCCGTGTCACTTGTAATACGGATGTCCACAAAGGATGCGGGAGGGCACCAACCTGTTAGCTACGAGAATTTCTTAACTAGAGAGAGGGTCAGAAATTAGGTTTTCGGGTACAGCTAATACACGTGTTGCTTGCTACTGGATCGTAGACTCTATTACTTACAGAACCTTCGTATTTACCCCTCTCATACATTACTAGTAAATTTCGAACTCGATACTAAATAGTAAAGTAGTACCAGTACTTAGTATATGGAAATTCAAGTTGTCTCCACTTAAAATTTACTTTAATCATAATAAAGTTGCTTCATAATATAGAATTAATTGCCTGTATGCTTACTACCAGCACCAGTAGCGAAATTCAACCTGCAAAAAGATTATAACAATAGTATTACTTACTACCAAATCAAAAGACAACTAAAGCTGCGCATGCTACTAAATAACTAGAATTCTTACTTACTACTGGTACTATTGATGCGACACCGTATTAATTCACACGATGCTAGTTTAATATCAATATAAATTCATTATGTTATAATTTAGTAACGTACTACTTTACTTATCATTACAGTACTACCAGTACTACTACTAGTACTTATACTTACTAGTATTCAATTTAAATCCCTCTTGGGACGAATGGTTATAGACGGGCGCTGTGTTGACCTAGAGTAGATTACATTACTCAATTAATTATCGAGATACTTAGTGACTATAAAAGATCAAGATTGAGAAGTCATTTAATTAAAATGGGTTTAAAGATAAGTAAAGTATTATCAAATTCATTTTAAAATACAAGAAGTACTAGTAATAATATAAAAAGCAAATATAAGTATACTACGCCACTATGATAATATTAGTACTGTAGTACTCGTAGTACTAGTAATAGACTTATTGTAGACCTGGATTGGTATGTTGTTAGTACTTCTTTTAATCATGATTGCTTTGATAAGTACTAATTTTGCAAGTCTACAAATTCGTAATCGAGTAATCAATACTCAATGAGGTGGCTTACCACTTTTCAGTTAACCTGGAATTCACTCGGTACTACTACTCTATGAATAAGTACTAAGTATGAACTTATCTAGGGGTCTAAACTTAGTGAGTTAACTCAGAGTCACTTCAAAGTCAACTCAGCTCACTCTGTTCAGACTAGAGTCAGGATCATATAATGCTGACAATATTTTAGACCAATTCAAGAACTAAGTCAAGTAATCTTAAGTCAGGGCGCAGCATACACCTATCTAGTTTAAGTCAGGATATATAATCGTAAGTACCGCGGAAAATTAGCAGAATTTATTTTTCATTTGTTTAGTAAAATAATAGTAGCCTTGCTTGAATTCTAGCGCCCTAAATACAAGTAGGTATCTATATTAAAAAGTTAGGAGCTGCTGTGAAACATAGTTTGAGCCAACTAGTGTATAGTACTAGTAGCGTCGCGGCTATTAGCAAGCTACAACTGAGTACTAGATATTAGTAATAGAAAGAAGAATTGTTACTTATTAAATCAACTCTAATGAGCTGACTTACAAGGGGTGGGTACCAAAGTATACGTACTACTACTATCTTCTAGATGTCGGTGCTTTGACAGCTGTTTTCGGCAGCACCTGCCCGCTGTTTTATGCTGCCTCTCCCTCCACTCGCTTAGGCTGTTCAACTTAGGGCCACCGAAAATTTGGCGAGAGTCTCATCGCTGTTTTAAACAGAGAGCACCACGTCCAGCTTCATTCCCTACCTAGACAGACTTATTGCGGTCGAGCTGACCTTTGATCCCATGGCGGAGAACATGGATGTTTGATTTACCAGATGTAGGTTTCGGGCTGTGATTGGTCAATACAGACCAGTCAGCTTCAACTCCGGCCATAGCAGTCGACCGCATGAGTATCGATGGATTAATATTAGTGACTTTCAATGCGCGTTCCCAGGTTGTACCGCACAGCCCTTCCAAACACAGGTCAGCTGTACCTAGCTAGCCCTGCCAACCACGCTGCAATCCAGCTCTCACCATACGCCGATTCCTGACCTTGCCTAGCACAATGCCGCGCGCCTCTCTTACGCTGTCGCCGTTTCTTGACCTTGCACAGTAACCAGCCGTCGATCATACAGCATCGAGTTCTGCCAAACAACCTCTCTCGGTACGTTACTCGATTCCTCATTTTATATAATCTTCACTTCATTTATGTTCTGGTGGTCCCAACACGCTTTCTTGAAGGTCTTACTGAGAAAGGAGGACGCTTATAAATAAGTAAGCAGTCGCCTTACAAGGTATAAAACAAGGCGGTAATAAGTCAAGTGAAGTTTCAGAGCCTATATTCTCTGATGTGCTCTCACGCTGGCCTTGGCATTATTTACAGATGAAACGACATAAAGGTTGGTCTTCACCGAGCTATGGATTTGTTCTTTTGCATTTGATAGGCTCAAAATAGTTAGAACAAGCTAAGCTAGAGTGGGATGTTTACAATCATCCACGGAGGAAAATAATATTTAACGAGCCTCCTGCCACCATCGATGTGTCAAGACTTGGTCTATTGTTTTTCTTGCTGTCGGGTCTGGGTTTGTCATTCCAAGTATCAGGTTCTGTGTCTCATGGCCAAGCTCCTTCCCCCACCGCTCGAATTTTAGTTCAGGCTGTTCCTTAACTGCTTCTTCAGCTATTTCTGACGCCCCCCTTAGAGCATTACACCAATCCTCACTGTTGGCTTGCTTAAGAAGGCCATCGGAAACTGGCCGAAAATAAGAAAAGTGTCGAGTCAGTATCTCTTGTTCCGGCCTTATACCACTCTTTACTAGTTCTTGGTAATCGTTTAAGAGCAAGAACCCCCCGCCCCCAAGAGCATATATACTCTGTATACAAGGATTATAATAATGATTTTAAAATAAACATAGCTCACTTACTACTAGTCCAAACGAGAAGATATCTGATGCCTTTGTCACACCCCTTCCGGTCTGTCCTTCCGGGCTTCGCTACATAGCATTCCCAATTGCATGGGAAGTCTGACGAGGCTCCCCACCTTCCGACTTAAATGCGATATCAAAATCACCCATGGCCACATCGGTGACTATTTTGTTACCTTCTTTATGGCAAGTCCAATCAACCAAAATGTTATCAGGCTTTACATCTATCAAGAATGATTTTATTAGTTTAGAGGTCTTTGAATGATAATGATTTCTGGACTATGGAGAGTGTACCGATGTGAATCCAGTTTTTGCTATGAAGTTCTTGTATTGCCTCACCTGTACGTTGCAAGTTTTTTTTACGTTCTGCCAGAGGAAAATCCGGATCTTCCCGAATCAAGGCAAGCAGAGTGCTTCTAAAATACGGATAGACTAGAATACTATTCTCTTGGTTACGATCGATATGCATTCGAAGTCGACGTGAGCCTGCAAACTCGGTTGTGAGGCGTAGGGAAAGATCATAGAACAGACTAGGTACACGCTTAACGACAAAAGACTCCTTTCCGGACCTAAGTTGAGTTAGAGATATGGCTAAGCCACGAGGAGGGCATGGAGTTTGAAACGTACTCAGCTTCGAAGGCGCTGAGCTTAGGGTACTCGCGGAGTACCTCACCCACACGACCGGATTTGCCCACTATGGTGGTGGATACCATTCTAATACTTTTACGGTAGGTACGCCGATTGAAAGGTATATAGCGGGTAAGACAATTGAGATACATCGAGTAAGAACGGGTAGATTAGCAATCTATAGTAAAAAATATGTTTAAGGTTAGGAGATAATATACGCGGTAACGCTCCCGTCAGGGGGTATGTTCAGGTGGCTGCCTCAGGCAGAAATTATTGGTCCAACATAATTACAAACCAACGATACACCCTGCATAGGCGAGTCGCCTTCTTGTAGCAACTTCTTAGTAGGCTTGCAGTCTTTGCCTATCTGTCCTCTGGATTAGGAGAATTGTCCCAAAAAAGATACATTCAGGGCTGCTAAAGTGAGCATTGATTCATAGGATCTAGGTGGATCGCCTAACTAACGAAGGTCAAGGGACTACTTGGCAATCTCTATTGAAGCATGTATATAAGGAGAGACTTCACCCTGCCTAATTGGATCTGTAGTCAATATAATCATACTGAACCAGTAATTCTAGCAAATAAGTACTTAGCCAAGAGCCCGAGTTCAAGTCTAAACTAATGCTTTAGGCTTTAAGTTACTTGAAACTGGCCGAGGGTTTTGGCCAAGCTTTCAAACCATAAGACAGTTTAAAATATCAGATGTGGCCGAGTATAATCAGCATATATACTATGCGGAATACTATTAGGGTTGTTTCTAGAACTATTAAGTAAGTCAGCTGTAAACTTGTATTATTTATCGAATCATATTATACTAAAGCTTTATTGGCTACTACCTGGAATACTGACAGCATATCTCAAATGAAGTTAAGCTAACTCAAACCGAGTCGGCATCTATTCGGCTTTTGACAGTAAATAATCATTTTTCTCAAGCCAACTATTTGAATCACTTTTAGGAAATGGTCACTTACCATGATTGCTAGCAATTATGTACTAGTAAGTATAGTAGTACTATTTCAACTACTACTAGTTAGTAGTAATGCTTACTTGGTAATATACCTGGTAATGTGACTTTGAAACCCTGGCGATTTAAAAGTTGAGGTCTTAGCTGTACTAGTATGGTATTATCTACTCGGGGAACAGACTGTTTATTTTAAGGCGATGATAATACTAGTGTGCTAGTAAAAACGTCGATCGGGTTCGGCTATGTCTTATTTTTCTTTTAAGACTATCTTATAATTTGAAAGCTTAGCCAAATCTTCGGTCAGTTTCAAAGTAACTTAAACCCTATGTCATTAGCCTAGACCTTAAATCAGACCTTTAGGTACCCACGCCTGTTTGGTTATGAGGTATCGTTTTCCCCATCTGGTTAGAACAGATGAAGTCATACATACGCAACTAATCTTTTCCCACATACAACTTTACTCTCAATTCGGTGCTACTTTAGAGTCGTAATTTGCTTTCCTTTTACGGTTGTAGTATACCTTGTTACAAGTCTCACGTCAATATGTGCATGATCAGCCTGATATTTTACTTGGTTTTTTAAGTACTACCCTTTCTCATGTACCGTGGTTTAAGCAAGAAAAATGATTCTACTGAGTAAAATAGTAAACATATTACATAATTCGCCCAGTGATCTCAGTCCCTATGCATAGTATTAGTAATACTTTTGAGCCATTTGACAGTCACCACCCAAGCCTATCGGAATACTTATTTGCCCAATAATACTTACTTACTACTTACCGTTTAGCAAGTAGCAAGTAGCCTTATAAAATCCATCCTCCCACAGAAAATCTAGAAAATCTTCAGCTGATTCAAGCACTTGCCGTGTATAAAGGTAATACGCACAAACTACTTACTAGTACTTTATGTATGGATTCTAAACTGAAGAGAAGAACGTAAATTTTAAGATAGTAGTATAGTAGGATACAGCTTCATAGCTGTCGTTTCTA